>OFFB01001843.1_pt1 | contig 11234 bp, 6 predicted proteins | sample 1521281 | NCBI WGS metagenome assembly OFFB01 (sample SAMEA3504109, study PRJEB24116) | mouse gut metagenome | biome: mouse gut; feature: mouse-associated habitat; material: faeces | place: Denmark | collected 2011
CATGACCGCAATCCATGCAACGGTTGCGATTGTGGTTGACCGAGCCGTAACCGATGTTATACTTGTGAATCATGTCTACGATGTCGCTGATAGCGTCAGGATTGTGGGTAGCGTCACCGTCAATCTCCACATAGAATATGTGGCCTCCGCCTGTAAGCTCATGGTAAGGAGCCTCGATCTTAGCCTTGTGGCGCGGCGAACACTTATAGTAGACCGGCACATGATTGGAGTTGGTGTAATAAATCTTGTCGGTCACACCGGGAATTTCGCCGAAAGTCTTACGGTCGGCTTTTGTGAACTTGCCTGAAAGTCCCTCAGCAGGTGTAGCGAGCACCGAGAAATTATGCTGATATTTTTCAGAATAGTCATTCACGCGGCTTCTCATGTGCTTCACGATACGCAATCCGAGCGCCTGCGATGCCTCATCCTCGCCGTGATGCTTGCCAGTGAGAGCCACAAGACACTCGGCAAGACCGATGAAACCGATGCCAAGGGTGCCCTGGTTTATCACCGACTCGATGGTGTCGCCGCTCTTCAGCTTCTCACTGCCCACCCACAAGCGCGACATGAGCAGCGGGAATTGCTTGGCAAGAGCCGTCTTTTGGAAATTGAAGCGGTCACATAGCTGGCGTGCGGTTATATCAAGCACATCATCAAGCTTTTCGAAGAAGCGGCGTATGCGCTCCTCCTTGTCGATGATGTTCATGCACTCGATAGCGATGCGCACAATGTTGATAGTCGAGAAGCTGAGATTGCCTCGACCGATGGAGGTCTTTTCTCCAAAACGATTCTCAAACACGCGTGTGCGGCATCCCATTGTCGCTACCTCATAGCGGTAACGCTGCGGATCGTTGGCATCCCACTTCTCATGCTGGTTGAAAGTGGCGTCGAGGTTCACGAAATTGGGGAAGAAACGGCGTGCTGTCACCTTGCAAGCAAGCTTGTACAGGTCATAGTTGCGGTCTTCCGGCTTGTAGCTCACACCGCTCTTCGACTTCCATATCTGGATGGGGAATATCGCCGTAGCGCCGTTGCCCACACCCTCGTAGGTGGAATTGAGCAATTCTCGGATGATACAGCGCCCCTCAGCCGAGGTGTCGGTACCGTAATTGATTGAGCTGAACACCACCTGATTGCCGCCGCGAGAATGAATGGTGTTCATGTTGTGGATAAACGCCTCCATAGCTTGATGCACACGGTCGACAGTCTTGTTGATTGAGTGCTGGAGCACTCGCTCCTCACCTTTCAACCCGTCGAGCGGACGCTTGATGTAGTCATGGATTTCAGCGTTATATAAATGGGAATAGTCGTTTCCGTCAAATGATTCCACCTGCTTCACCTCTTCAATGAACGAGCTGCGCACGTATGGAGCAAGATAGAAGTCAAACGCCGGGATAGCCTGACCGCCATGCATCTCGTTTTGAGCTGTCTCAAGGGAGATACACCCTATGATACTTGCAGTTTCGATGCGCTTTGCAGGACGCGATTCGCCATGTCCGGCAGTGAATCCGTGCTCAAGGATATTGTCAAGCGGATGCTGCACACAGGTTAGGCTCTTGGTGGGATAATAATCCTTGTCATGAATATGGAGGTAGCCGTTGCGCACAGCGTCGCGCGCCTCAGCCGACAGGAGATAGTCATCGACAAACGGCTTGGTGGTTTCGCTGGCAAACTTCATCATCATTCCTGCCGGCGAGTCAGTGTTCATATTGGCGTTTTCACGAGTGATGTCGTTGTTCTTTGCCTCGATTATTTCAAGGAACATATCGCGGGTCTTAGCCTTACGGGCTATGTTTCGCTGGTCGCGATATGCAATGTAGCGTTTAGCCACCTCCTTGCGGGGGCTCTTCATCAATTCAACCTCCACGCGGTCCTGAATCTCCTCGACAGTCATGCGCTCGGCACCCGACATTGAGATGCGGTCGGTGATTTTTAGGATTAATGACTCATCCTCGCCCATTTCGGTCTGGAGCATGGCTTTGCGGATAGCCGCCTTGATTTTCTCATCGTTATAGCCTACGATACGGCCATCACGCTTTACTACAACTTGTATCATCGGTGTCTTTTTGTTATCGTATTTTTTAGGTTTGATTTCCGGGTACAAAGCTAATTAACCTTACCTTAATTTGCAACTTTTATCATCAACAAGTTATCAACAATTTATCATTTCGGAAAACTTTTAAGCATAGTTAAATTTTCAAACACTTGAAAGCCAACAATTTAAAAATTATTTTGGAAAACTTCACAATTGAGTCGACATAAAAGTTGCTCCAATTAGAGTAATTAGTCCAATAAGACTAATTGGGCTAATTAGACCAATTGGAGCAATTGACGCAATTGACGCAATCAGGCTCATTGGATTCATCTATTCTTATCTCGATAAGCGAGACGTGCACGAGTCATCGACTCCCTTATTCCTCCATTAGCCACAAAATTTTTTTGCAACCGGTCAAGCAGCCGCCTTAAAAACACATCCTCCTGATAAATCAGCGTGATCGCTATGTTAGCTATCGCTTCATCGCCACGAGCCTCCATCCGCTCCATATAAAAAGCAGAATCATTATGTTCTGAACACACCTTTCGTGCAATTATTGCCTTTTCTGAAGTTTTATTCCACAATTCAAGACCCCTTACACGCAAGTAGTCCTCATAATCCGCTAAAAGCTCCTGAAAACTTGCCCGCGCCACATTAATGAGCTTTATTTCCGTTTCACTCGACGTAGCTGAAGCCGCCGATCCTTCTGCAATATTTTGTTTACCTGACCGTGCAGCCTGAACCATCTGATCAACCGTTCTGTCACCCTTACTCAGAAAACGATGGGCAAAGTGATAGGTGATATCATAAATGCACTCAGCTTTCTTATACGCGATAAGACTACGATAATTGCCTCGCTTGGGCAAAAAACGGTTATCATTCATAGGATTGAATTTAAATTGTATAAAATAATATGTTCACTAAACTTATTCGGCTCATTAGACCAATTGGACTAATTGGGCTTTATCGCGGTTACTTGCTTTGGCAGAAGTATTTCCAGAGCGGGGCAGCCATGAGGGCTTGCTTCATGCCGTCGTTCACGAGCAATGCGTAGAGCTCGTCGCGGCTCATGAGCCTGACTCTTATATCTTCGGTGCGGTCAAGATGCTGGGTGCCGGTGAGCTTCACTCCGCGGGCTATATAGCAGTAGGTGAGGTTGGTGGTAGTGCTCGGATTTGCCGACAACACTGAGGTCAATTCCCATTCTCCTCGGCAAGCCCGCGTTGGGCGCCATCCATGGGATCCTCTCCCTCCTCAACCACTCCGGCACACAATTCTATACCCACTTCATCGAGCCCGTGACGATATTGCTCGACCATCACAAACTTGCCCTCCTCAGTGATGGCTATCACATTTATCCACGTGGGGTATTCAAGTATGTAGAACTCATCATTGACCTCACCCGAGGGCAGCTCCACCACATCGCGTCGCGCCGTGAGCCACGGACGCTTAATCAAATATTCGCTTGACAGCGTTTTCCATTTCTTTATTTCGCCAGCCATACAATTCTCAATTTCCAACTCTCAATTCTCAATTCTCGACTCTCAATTCTCAATTCTCAATTCCAAATTACGCACCATGTGCTCCATATCGGCAGTTATAGCCTTCACGGCAGGCTTTATGACACCGGCAGTATCAGTCTGCGGCACGGTGAATTCAAGCTTACCGTGCAGCATCATAGTGGCGCTGTCAGTCACAATCATCTGCAAGGGTGTCTTATCAGGAAGCGATGTAAAAATCCAGCCTCTCACTCCGGGACCGCTGACGGTGTCCTGCTGATAATAGGAATAAAATACACGGTCGCCCATGCGGTTCAGTTGACCCACATAAGCCTTCATCAATCGGGCGCTATCGGCGGAATGCACCATGCCATACTTGACAACGGCATTATACTGCGGATATTCCACGCGAAACATCACCACGTTAGGATAATTATGCACCAAATAAGAATTGGTTTCAACATTGGTTTCTATATTGAAAGGCACGCTATCCATCGGAGCATATTCAGCAACATATTCGCTCTTTCCGGAGCACGATGCGAGCACAAACGCTCCGGCAACAGCTCCCAATAAAAATCTATTCATAGCAGTTAAGTTTTCAGATAGCTAAATTACAAAATAATACCCACCCCACAAAACTTCATCCACAACAATCATCATTAGTCCAATAGCACATAAAAAAGGCGCCCCGTGGTGGGAGCGCCTTTCTATTTAATAGCGAGGGGATTATTCCTCGGATTTGAGCATCCAGCGGGTGTCGCCGATGCCGAGCTTGTAGATCTCGTGGTTGGTCACCTTCTCAGTGTGGTTGTAGAAGAGACCGTCGAGAGATTCACGCTGGTGCATCTTAGGATCCGGATCATGATGCGGAGGATTGGGGGCACGCATCAACTCGGTGGGGAGCAACGGAGTAGAACCGCAAAGCACCTTCAGCTGAGAACCGGAAGTAACGCCGGGGATGAAACCGTTTTCTACAGTATAGCGTCCGAATGAGTTCTTGGTGTCAGAGAACTTGGCTGTGGTCGGGGTTCCGTCATCCTTCTGGTTGGCAGCATCCCAAGTACAACCGTAGTTGCCGTTGACATCGATAGTGATTTCCGACAGAGGATCAGAGTTGATGGTACGCACGTCGACCAATGCAAGGTGCATCGCACGGTTATCATCAGCATCCTTAGCCTGGATGAACAGGTTGTTGTGGATGTGGAACTCTGTAGCGCCGGGCACGTAGCGAAGCTTGATGAGGTTGTTGCTGTTCTTACGGGTGTTGAAATTGAGGAAAGTATTGTTCTCAATAGTGAAACACCATTGAACAGAGCTCGGCCAGTTATTAGCCTTGTCCTTATCATGCACAAGAGCGCCCTTAGGTGAGTCAACAAATGTGTTGCCACGGAAAATCACGTTACGGAACGGATTTGAGCGCACGTTGGCAGCCTCATTACCATGGATCCAGTTGTAACCGCCACCACCGTTGTCATAGAATCCGCAGTTCCACATCACACAGTTCTCGATAAGAATCTTGTCGATGGTCTTACGGGTAGAACCCTGCACACGGGTAAATCCACGGGAAATATCCTGGAATGAGCAGTTCTTCAACTGGAGGCTGTTCATTGTCAATGGAACAGAGTTGGCATTACAGTTACCGAAATAGTTACCAGAACCGGTTTTGTTAGAAGCGACATCAAAACGCTTAGCCAACGGGCTGCGGAAATCGATGTTCTCAAACACGATGTCGCCCATCATGATAGGAGCAGAGCTTTCACCTGCTGAAGCCACCTTACCGAAGTTCCAGTTGCAAGTCTGCACATCAGTATTAGCGGAATTCATGTGGATACCACCAAGGAACACTGTTGCGCGAAGACCTTTTTTAACATCCTCAGGACGTGTACGCAACACGAAACCTTTCTGAACATCGGTGTTAGTCTCGATATAGTAGTTCTTACCGCCCTCAAGCTCAAAGATTGTTCCTTCAGCCAGTTCAGAGCTCTTATTGAAGTTGGTGATAATGGTATCGATGCGGGCGCACTTGTATTCGTGAGCGGCAGGGATAGTTCAATGAAAATAGGATCGCCTACATCACCTGTTGTACGCGGAGCAACCATGTTATATCCGCGGTCTACGGCATGAGGCACATTTTCATTGATGATGTCAACCACATAAGAAGAGTTCTTTGACAGACCGGTAATGTCAACATAACCATTGGCAAGATCGGTAGGAGTCAAGCGATACCACTTCCACTGCTCGTCAATCTGAGCATCAGGGTTGGTGGAAGAAGGGGTCACTGAAAGAATCTGCGCTACGAAGTTACCGTTTTCATCGCGTTCAAACTGCTCAAATGTCTCGCTTGATCCGGAGGGGAATCCGAAATCGAAGTTCACACGGAAAGAGTTGTCAGTACGGTCAGAAATCTGAAGCACTTCAGGCACCTCATAACGAGGATTGGTAGGTATGCCGAGATAATCGGTGTTGTGACGCTGGTCGCCATGACCATACCACTTAGAGTGATACTTTGAGGTCAAGTCAAACGATCCGTCGGGATTCTGTCCTTTTACCGACAGCGTGCGGATAGCAAACTTATAGTTGTAGTCATACTGGAGATAGTCAAGAGTGAGGTTTAGCACTTCAGGACCAACGATTGTGTCAAGAAGCACGTGCTCGGGCTCTTCCCATCTTTCAGCCCAGCAGGTAGCGTCGCCCATCTGAATCTGATAAGCGGCAGCTCCTGTAACTCCATACCATGCAAGGTAGATGGAGTTAAATGTATTGTTAGGACCGGCTACGGTTTGACAACCGTATATATCGTCATCACCACGGTTCGTATTGCTATTAACACGGAACATGGTCATAAATTCGCGGTCAATGCTTGAGTCATCGAAACCTTTCGGATCTTTATCCTCACATGAGCATAAAGATGCCGAGGTCAAGGCAACCAAACCATATAAAAATTTCTTATTCATGATTGTCTATTATCGAGTTGTTAAATTAATAACCGTAATGATTTACATAGGCGCCGGCAGCATCCTGAATCTGAGACTGAGGATAAGGCATCAGATAACGTACCACAGGGAAAGTAGAGGGGACGTTATTAACCGCTCTCGGAGAGCCGTTCTCAACAATCGATACATTACCATACTCATCAGCATGAACATAGCCGAACATTGAGTAAAGAACTTCATTTGAAGGATATCCGTCGCCGGTCACCCATTTCTCATACATAGTCTCAGCCTTGTACTTCTTAACATCAGAAGGACGGTTTCTGTCATAGAGATTGAAGATGTGAAGCATATCCACCTCAGTGTTGGGGAACCAGTCCACGTTAAGATTAGTATACACGTCAAGCTCGGTATATACCAACGGAGGAACATTATCCCACTTTTCGTCGGTAGCGCCGTTGGTGTCATAAAGTGATACTACAGCCGAAGCATCGTTAAAGCCGTTAGCCGCACCGGTCACCTCAGCCACTGCAAGCATACGAAGGAAAGTATAGAATATGGTCTTGCCGTAGATATTGTTACGTACAAGGTCTCTCCAACGCATATTCTCACCTGCGAATTCAAAGAAGCGCTCGTCAAGCACAGCCTTGAGGAAAGTATCCTGGGTAGAAGCGGCATTAGCTACATAAGCATCTACTTTGTCAGCTTTATTTGCCGAGTTCTTGAATGCGCGTTCACGCACTGCAGTCAAGGCAGCTTTAGCCTTATCTCCGTTAGGACCTGCAACACCACCCTCGAGCTCGTTGATAGCCTCGGCATACATCAGGAGAACATCAGCATAGCGCATATAGGGGTAGTTGATACCGGTATTGCCCTCTGAATCTTTTCCGCGTGCCGGACCCCATAGCTTGCACCACTTGCCATTGTAGGTGGTATAAGCGCTAGGCTCGAATGAAGGCACGCCTTTATTAGAGTATTTCCACATCGCGAAGATATAGTCGCGGCGAGCATCCTCAGAGTCAAAGAGGAAGCGAGCGAGCGGATGGAGTCTCGCGCCTGAATCATCCTTACCGTAGGTGGTCACAGATGATGTGGTGGCATCGTCAGGAGCATCAACCTTATAGCCCTGGATATAACCGATATTACCTGAGTTTCCTTTGGTGAAAGGAATCTCGAAAATCGGGTCATCGTTAGTAGCAGCTACCGATCCCTTGCACTCATCGGCAAATACCTGGATATAGCTCTTTGTCAAAGAGTGCTTGCCTGAAGTGATTACAGAATCGCAATATTCAGCCGCGATTTTGTAATAGTCGGTATAGTTGGTGAGACGCTCCATCTTACCATAGCTGGTAGGATTGGCTTCGTCGGGTTCGAGCGAGTAACCGCCGCAAGTCATGGCAAGACGTGCGATCTGCGCCCAGGCAAACTCCTTGGAAGCACGGTCAGAACCGCCATTTTCCTCAGCAAATTTCATGTCGGGAGCAACCTTGATGATATCCTGAATAAGAGTGTCAATGATTTCGTGACGGTCAACCACCGGGAAGAGTTCCTGATCCTTGCCGCTTCTATTATAAGCAGGCTCAAGAGAGAAGGGAACATCTCCGTAGTACCATGTAAGTTCATGGTAGAACATGGTGCGGATCACCACAGCCTCACCAAGCATCTGAAGGAACTCGGCATCATCTTCAGCATAATACTCTGAATTACGGATCTTGTCAATAAAGATATTGCAAGCCTCTATGCCTGAGTAGCAAGCCTTCCAGAGGTTGGCGTCACCATGCTCACGGTCCATGTCAAAACGGCGATACTCATTGCCATTAGCCAATTCTTTACTTGAGCTGGCGAATTCAAGGTCGCTGTTGGGAGTGAATTTGCTAAGCAATTTATCGCCCCACAGGTTGCCATCGAGCATTTTGGCGTAAAGTCCGTTGAGCGCTAATTTAGCATCATCTTTCGAACTGAACACGTAGTCGAAGTCAAAGCGGGACGGTGACTCGACGTCAAGGTAGTCGTCGCAAGATGCAAAGCCCACCGCAAGCACTCCGGCTAATAATATATTACGTAGTTTCATTTTCTGTTATTCATTTAGGGTTTAGAATGTTACGTCAACGCCGACAACATAGCCGCGAGAACGCGGGTAACGGTTGTAGTCCCAAGAAGGAGTAAGACCGCTCATCACGTCAACCTCAGGATCATAACCGGAATAGTTGGTGATGATGAAGGGGTTGGACACAGAACCATAGAGACGGAACTTAGACATACCGGCTTTCTTTGTCCACTTTTCGGGGAAAGTGTAACCTACGGTGATGTCGTTGCAACGGAGGAATGAACCATCTTCTACGAAATAGTCCATAGTGATTGTAGTCACGAGGTCGCCTGGGTTCCACATCTGAGCATTGGCATTGATTTCCTTGTAGATGTCGATTGAACCGTCGATATAGTTGTTCTTGAAGTAGCTGTCGGGCTCGTTGCGCTTGGTGTAACGCCAACGGTCGCCGCTGAAACGTCCAAGGACATTGTTGAGAGTGCCGGCTTTGAAATCCTTGTCAGAAGAAGACAATGCGTATGCGGTGGCATTGTAAACGTCGAAGTCAAGGAAGTAAGTGAAGTTGGCGGTGAAGTCAAGGTTCTTCCACTGTCCACTGATTCCGAAACCACCCTGAAGTTTAGGAGTGGTGTTACCGATAACCACGCGGTCGTTTTCAGTGATGTAACCGTCGCCATCGATATCTTTCAGCTTAACCTTTCCGGGAAGAGTTGAAGAACCGTTATTAGAGTCGCCGAGGATACTGTTGATCACAGTACCGCTCACACGCTTGCCGTTTTCATCAAATTCCAATGGAATGGGCACCTGATTGTAGCTGTTGTTAACGTCGGTAGTGAATTCATCGAAGCTATAGATGCCGTCATAAACCCAACCGTAGAGAAGACCCATCTGGCTGCCTACCTTCAAGCAGTAAGCATCGTAGTTACTCTTGTTTCTGCCTCCCTTTTCCCAAAGCTCGGTGTCGGTACCGTTGAGCTTGTCGACGGTCATTTTGTTACGTCCGAGAGTGAGGTTGGCGCTCAACACATAGTCCTTGCCGCGAAGGATGTCGTAATCAACGGTCAACTCGAAACCTTTGTTGGTGATCTGACCGATGTTACGCCACTGCTGCGCATAACCTGAGTTGGTCAACACCTGTGACTTGTGAAGAAGGTCGCTGGTGGTGTTCCAGTAGAACTCGGGAGTGATGGTCAAGCGATGGTCAAACATAGCGAGGTCCACTGCCACGTTGCGGGTGAGGGTTGTTTCCCATTTGATCTTCGGGTTGGGAAGATAGCCGCTCATGCCATACCAGTTGTCACCTTCGGTGTCGTCTGATTCAGGACCGAAAGTAGGACCTCCTGTTGAGTTGAGATCGTAAGCGTAATCCCACATATCAGCTGTGGTCAAGTTCTTACCTGCCTTACCGATAGCGGCGCGGAGCTTCAAGTTGGAGATGACGGGAGCGGCATCCTTCATGAAACCTTCGTTAGAGATAACCCAACCTGCTGATACCGACGGGAAGAAACCCCACTGGTAGCTGGGAGCGTAGAATGAAGTACCGTCAGTACGTGCTGTGAACGAGATAAGGTACTTGTGGTCGTAGTTATAGTTGATCTGACCGAAGAATGAAGCCATGCGGTTAGGAGTGCCCTTGCTTGAAGTCACAGAGTACTTCTTAGCCATACCCATCATGTTAAGAGCCTTGTCGGCAGTGATGTCGTCAGGGAAGTTACGGCCTTCCATGTAGGTGTTCTTGCTCTCCTTGTTCTGAATTTCCTGACCTAACAAGAAGTAGAAATTGTGGAGATCTTTCAAAGTCCAGTCATAAGAAGCGGTGTTGGTCCAGATATAACGGGTGGTCTCAGTCTTCTTGATAGAGGCAACCGGGTTGTTCTCATACTTCTTAGCCTCGGCGGTACCTACAGCATAGAAAGCATTTTCATCTTTGAACGAAAGAGCGTAGGCGCCTTCAGTGCGAAGAGTCAAGCCGCTGATGGGTTTCCATTCAAGTGAAGCCTGGTTGGTGAACTCATAATTATGCTTCTTGTAAGAGTTGCGCTTGATGTCGCCAACAGGGTTGGTGTAAGCGAAGTCAGCCTCCTCTTTGGGGTCAACGGTTGCGGGATCCCAGAATGCGAACTCGCGGAGACCGTTGGTGGGACGATACTTGAGGATGTCGATGATACCGCCGGTACCCACGTGCTCACCGCCTTCACCGAGGTCGCGGCGATAAGACATCTTGGGGTTGAAAGTGAAGGTAAGGTTCTTGCCGAGCTTGGCATTCAACTTGGTGTTGATGTTGGTGCGGCGCACACCTGTGTTAAGGATGATACCCTTATCCTCACTCTGGGTGATCGACACGTTGAAACGCACATTTTCTGTACCACCACCGATTGACACGTTGGATGAATAGCTCATAGGAGTGCCACCCATCACTTCGTCCTGCCAATCATGGTTGGGAGCGCGCATATAAAGGTCGATATCCTGAGGGTTACCGAAGTTGGCGCGGAACATACGAAGGTCGCTGCTTGATCCTGAGTTACCCTTCGCTACCGCACGCTCATACTGATAGTCTACGAAATCGTAGGCATCCATCAAGTCGAGTTTCTTTGACAAGTGGCTCCAGGTCAATGATCCGTTGAATGAAACGGTGGTTCTGCCCTCTTTGGCGCTCTTGGTGGTCACCACAACAACACCGTTACCACCCTTGGCTCCATAGATAGCGGTCAACGACGCATCCT
>OFFB01001845.1_pt1 | contig 11226 bp, 12 predicted proteins | sample 1521281 | NCBI WGS metagenome assembly OFFB01 (sample SAMEA3504109, study PRJEB24116) | mouse gut metagenome | biome: mouse gut; feature: mouse-associated habitat; material: faeces | place: Denmark | collected 2011
ATAGCAATAAAAGTAAATTTTTGTCAAGATATAAATAGATAAAAGGTAAAATATTATTTAAATTTTATATTTTATTTACAATCGACATACTAAATCAAGTCGTTTATGTACATAAATTATTGTTATTCTATGTACATAACTAGTTGATAAAATATTGATTATTTTTTATATTAATGCTATAATTAATTATAAATTTAACTTAGGTGAAATTATGAAAAAATCTTCAATAGTTATGCTTGTGCTGTTAATGCTGCTTACACTGACAGCTTGTGGTAAAAAAATAACGCCTAATAAGCCTTACGATATGAGTGATGGAATAGTATTGGGGGAGTATAAGGAAATGGATTTTACTGTTTGTACTTACAACATAAAAGGCGGTGCTGCCACTTTTGAATCGGTAAGCAAAATTAAAGACAATATTCAAAGTGTAGGTGCAGATATTGCGGGGCTTCAAGAAGTTGACCATTTATCAAACAGGACAGGCAAACAAGATTTTTTAAGTATTTTTAAAAACAGTTCATATTTAAATAATGTTGCTTATTTTCCTTTGCATTTGCAAGGCTTTGGGGATAGTTACGGAATCGCTCAAGTCTCTAAAAATAACTTTGATAGAAAACATTCCTTTAAACTTCCATACCCTTATGAATATGAAAAATCCGATGTGGAAAAAAGGATAATAATGCGTACATCGATTACGATAAATGGTGTACAAATAGCCTTTTACAATACGCATTTATCTTACGAAGAGGTTAAACTAGATAACGGAATAAGTTTAAGAGAGGCTCAGTTTGACTATATTTTACAGCTTTTAAAAAGCGACCCATGTCCATACAAAATCGTAACAGGCGATTATAATGTGCTAGGCTTTTATGAGTTTTCAAAATTATTAGATAACGGATATAGCATAGTGAATAACCAAAATAAAATATATGACAGCTATCGTGGCGATGATTGCAACTTTAAAGCAATAGATAATATCATATATTCGGATAATCTTGAGCTTATATCAAGCGGTATGAAAGAAGACGACTGTTCCGACCACAACATGCTGTATGCAAAATTTAAAACTATAAAATAAAAGCTGGTGCATTATGAATAAAGAACATTTGATTGAATATTGTCTTTCTAAAAGCGGGGCGTATTTGGACTTTCCGTTTGCGGGGGATGATTATGCAGTAATAAAGTTGAAAAACGAAAAGACACAAAAATACAGGATTTTTGCGGAAGTGTTTGTGCTATATAATCAAAATATGCTGACTTTTTCTACGGATAGCGAACTTGCCGTTATACTGCGCAATCAATATCCCGATATTGTAATCAAAGGATATCATTGCCCTCCTGTGCAAGCAAAATACAAAAGCAGTGTTTACCTTGACAAAATGAATGAGGAAATGATAAAAAAATTTATTGATTGTTCGTATGCAATCGCAAAGCAAAAACTTAAAATACAACAATAATCTTTTAAAAATCGATATTAAAAGCATAATAGGAACAAAAATAAGGAGTCACTATGATTGTAAAAATTGAAAATTTACATAAAAGTTTTAAAGACGTTAAAGCCGTGGATGGCATTTCGTTTTGTGTGAAAGAAGGCGAACTTTTTGCATTTTTGGGTGTTAACGGCGCAGGCAAATCCACTACCATAAACATTATAAGCGGCATACTGCAAAAGGACAACGGTAAAGCCCTGATTTGCGGTGAAGATTTGGATAAAAATATTGATAAAATAAAAAGTAATATTGGTATTGTTTTTCAAAATTCCGTGCTTGATAAAAAGTTAAGTGGCTACGATAATTTAAAATACAGAGCTGCTTTGTATGGTATTTTTGGAACTGACTTTAAAAACAGGTTGAAAGAAATGACTGAACTACTTGATTTAAAAGATATTTTGAAAAGACCTATCAATAAACTTTCAGGCGGACAAAAAAGACGTTTGGATATTGCAAGGGCTCTTATTCACAATCCCAAACTTTTGATTTTGGACGAGCCTACTACAGGGCTTGACCCTAAAACAAGAATCACTGTTTGGAGTGTAATTGATAAATTGAGGAGTGAGCAGGGATTGACTGTTTTTCTAACAACTCATTATATGGAGGAAGCATCTGACTCCGATTATGTGGTTATTTTGGATAGCGGAAAAATTGCGACTGAGGGTACTCCTCATGAGCTAAAAAACAAATACGCTAATGATTATATTAAGTTTTATAACAAAATGGACGAGGCGGAAGAATTTTTTGTTGGGTTGGGTAAACATATACGTAAGGAAAGAGATTTTATTCTGGTTAAATTGGATAGCACTAACGAAGTGCCAAAATATATAGCACAAAAACCTGAAATATTTGACGATTTCGAGGTGTTAAAAGGCAATATGGACGATGTTTTTCTTAATGTAACAGGTAAAGATTTGAAGGAGGTGTGATATGCAGGAAGCAAAAAAATTATGTTCACTTATAGGTCGTAATACCAAGACATATTTTAAAGACAAATTTTTATTTTTCACATCAATGCTTACTCCGTTAATTTTGTTGGTTTTATTCTTTACTTTTTTAAGAAATATTTATATTGATAGTTTTACTCAAGCTTTTCCAGAAGGATTCAGTGTAGACAGCAAAATTATAAATGGTATTGCTGGTGCGTGGCTTCTATCATCAGTGCTTAGCGTAAGTTCCGTGACGGTAGCTTTTTGTGCAAATATGGTTATGGTGGACGATAAAATTCATTCTTCGATAAATGACTTTAAAGTTGCACCCGTAAAATCTACGACTATTTCAATATCTTATTTGATATCAAATATTTTTGTAGTTACGCTTGTAATAATCAGTGTTTTAGTTTTGGGCTGTATATATTTAGCTGCAGTTGGCTGGTATATTTCGGTTTCCGATTTCTTTATGATTTTGCTTGGATGTTTATGCAACATTTTGTTTGGAAGTTTACTTGCAACTATTATATTGTCATTTGTATCAACTCAAGGTATGCAATCTGCTATTGCTACATTGATTTCCGCATTATATGGTTTTATAAGCGGAGCATATATGCCAATATCTTCTTTTTCAAAAGGATTAGCGAATTTTTTAGGACTATTGCCGGGTACTTATGGTACTTCGATTATGCGCAATCATTGTATGAACGGGTATTTGAATGAACTAGCAAATGTGGGAGTTACAAGCGAGGCTATAAAAGGTATAAGAGACGGATTTGACGCTAATATTTATTTTTTTGATAACAGTGTTTCTTTACCTGCAATGTATGGTATAATTGTTGGTACTTGTGTGGCATTGCTTATAATATACGTATTGATAGTGATTTTAAAAAATAAAAATGTTTCGTTTAAATTTTTTGATAAAATTAAAAACAAATTTAGAAAAAAGTTAATTTCCGAAAAGGATTGATATTTGGCAATGGTGGATAATAAAGCTTTTATGAACAAACTAACAAAACTCAAAATTTTTGATTTAATAATTTTAGTTATCATAATATTTACTGCTTTAGCTTTTAAAGCAGTGACTTTTGATTATCCTGTTACCGCAAAAATTCAATCACACGAGTGTCAATCGGTTAGCGATTTGCAAAATACAGATGTTTCCGAAATTGCGGATATGTCAACATACGACAGTAGGGACTATGGGTTTGTAACGCCTGTTCGCGACCAAGGCAGCAGCAATTTATGTTGGGCGTACTCAAGCATAAGTGCCTCCGAAACTTCTATTTTGCGTAGCGGAATTGATAGTAGCGTAAATGCAAACACTTTAAAATTGTCTCCGCAAAATGTTGCTTATTCAAGACATTTTCGCGGTGCAGACCCACTTGGTAATACTCGTGGGGAATATACAGGCGAAAATTGGCTTAATGCTGCAGGGCAACCATCATACTGTGCAAATTTATTCTCTCAATGGTGCGGTCCGACAGATAGTTCTTTAAGTGCAACAGAAAATCAATTTGAAAATGGCAAATACCGATTAACAAATGCTGTTCATATTGCTACAGACGATATTTATCAAATTAAACTTGCCATTGCCAAGTATGGGGCTATAACTTTTTCATACAACAATGTGCGTGAGACGGAATATTACAATCCAAAGCTTGAAAGCAATAGCGGTGTTGCACATGCAGTAACACTCGTTGGATGGGATGATAATATAGCAGCGAATAAATTTGTTCCGGGCGCAGCATCGCAAAACGGAGGTTGGATTGTTAAAAACAGCTATAACAGTTTACCTTATTTTTATCTATCTTACGACAATAAAAGCACAGCAAAATATGCGTTTGAATTTTCGTTAAAAGAGGAAAATGAAAATAATTATTTTTATGACAGTAGCCTTACAAGTGCACTTAGCAGTACGATAAACAAAGATTGCAGTATGTTTGCAAATGTGTTTGAGGCAAAATGCGGTACAAATAATTTATTGGAGTATGTGCAAGCGGTTAATGTTGGAATTACAAATAAAAATGTATCATTAAAAGTAAAGATATATACAAATTTAAAAGATTTAGATAATCCGCAAAGCGGTACTTTAAGTGGAGAGGGTAGTAGCTATTTTGATTTTGGCGGATATAGAACGGTAAAACTGAACGAGCCTGTAAAAGTAGAAAAAGGCAGTAAATTTGCAGTTGTAGTAGATGTTGGCGCTAACACGGGTAAGGCGGAAATATTATTTACTACAATAGGCGGTAAGTCGTCCATGCGTTATAAAGATTATTGGAGTAATGTAAATGGTACGGCCGCAATAAAGGCAATCACTTATACTGCTAATCAAGAAACACCATTGTTATCAATAGCTGATAGCGAAATAAACATTCAAAATGGCGAATTTGTATATAATGGCTCTGCAATAACGCCAACAGTTACAGTAAAGCATAATGGCATAGTTTTAACCGAAAAGGATTATACTGTCAGTTACATAAATAATATAAATTCAGGAACTGCAACCGCAATAATTTGCGGTATAGGCAGTTATACAGGCGACAAACAAATAACTTTTACAATAAATAAAGCAAATAATCCGCCTATAATGCCAAGCATAAATATGAAGGTTTCAAACGGCATTACTGAACTGAGTATGATAGATTTGCCTAACGGGTGGAGTTGGTTAAATGGCAGCAAGCAACTTTCAGTAGGCATTAATTCGGATTTAACGGCGGAATATTTTGATAAAAATAATTACAAAAACTATCAAATTAAAATTACAGTAGAAAGGGAAAATAAAGAAGAAGTAAAACCGCCGGCACCTGTTGAGCCGCCAGATGAAGATGATGTAATAAAACCTCCGACAGACCCTGTCGTGCCGCCGGATAGTGAACAAGAAAAACCGAATGAAGACGAAGTAAATCCTCCAATAATTCCTACGGAGCCACCTGTTTTAAACAAGCCGTCCGAAACTGAAGAGCAAAAAGTACATACGGATTTGACTGCTTTATGGTGGTTAATGGTAATACCAAGTTTGGGAGCTATTGCTATGGTAGTTTTTCTTGTAATAAAATTAAAAAAGTAAAATAGTATCGATTTTCGTTAGGATAATGCATTTATAGGAGATTTATGAAATTACGAAATTACATATTGGAAGATGCAAATACAATAGCAAGTTGGATTGCAGATGAAAAAAGCTTATACCAATGGTCGGCTGACAGGATAAACATATTTCCTGTTTGCGGCAATGATATTAATAGGTGTTATACTCCTATGATTAGAACGGGTAGATTTATTCCGCTGACGTATGTTTGCGATGACAAAATTATTGGACATTTGACGATTAGATATCCGATTGATGGGAATGACAAAGTTGTGCGTTTTGGATTTGTAATTGTCAATCCGACTTTACGCGGTCACGGTTATGGCAAAAAAATGTTAATAACTGCTATTGAATATGTGAAAAATATTTTAAAGGCAGATAAAATTACCTTAGGAGTTTTTGCAAATAACGATAATGCAAAATACTGCTATAAATCGGTTGGGTTTGAAAATATAGGTAAAAACGAAGTTTACCGTCTTAAGATAGGAGAGTGTGAATGTGAGGAAATGCAATTAAATTTGTAATATTTTTATAATAGACAGTCGAATACAATAGGTTTAAAAACAAAATTTTATCGTTTAATTGTATAAATACAATAATAATGTAAATAAGAGTAATAATTATAGCGGATAATTTGTTATTTTGTTGTAAAATATGTATTTTTTTGCTTGACATAATATATTAAAATCTTTATAATATATAGTCGAGGGTACAGCCAAGTATTTTTTCAATCTTTAAATAATCTATATAAAAATTATTTTTGAAAATTTTAATCAAAATAATTGACAATAATTCATTTATATGGTATTATCTAATGGCGTTGAGATTATGCGGGTGTAGTTCAATGGTAGAATCCCAGCCTTCCAAGCTGGTCGTGTGGGTTCGATTCCCATCACCCGCTCCATATGGGTCAGTAGCTCAGTTGGATAGAGCAACGGCCTTCTAAGCCGTAGGTCAGGGGTTCGAATCCCTTCTGGCTCACCAAATGTGGTGGGTATAGCGCAGTTGGCTAGCGCGCCAGGTTGTGGCCCTGGAGGTCAAGGGTTCAATTCCCTTTACTCACCCCATTAAATTTTTAAAAATGCGATACTATTGGGGTGTCGCCAAGCGGTAAGGCACCAGATTTTGATTCTGGCATTCGTAGGTTCAAATCCTGCCACCCCAGCCAATATAATTGTTACATAAAATATAAGATATCGATGGGGTATCGCCAAGCGGTAAGGCAACGGACTCTGACTCCGACACTCGGGGGTTCGAATCCCTCTACCCCAGCCAAAGTAACAATTTTATGACAAATATTTTGCTTAGCAAAATCAAAAAATTTTATTTTATGATCCATTAGCTCAGTCGGTAGAGCACTTGACTTTTAATCAAGGTGTCTGGAGTTCGAATCTCCAATGGGTCACCATTAATTTTTATGCGGATGTGGCGGAATTGGCAGACGCGCTAGACTTAGGATCTAGTATCTACGATGTGGGAGTTCAAGTCTCTTCATCCGCACCAAATATGCACCTTTAGCTCAGTTGGTAGAGCAAATGACTCTTAATCATTGGGCCCAGGGTTCGAGTCCCTGAAGGTGCACCAATTTAAAAAAATTGCGGGAGTGGCTCAGTGGTAGAGCGTCGCCTTGCCAAGGCGAATGTCGCGAGTTCGAATCTCGTCTCCCGCTCCATTTTTTTATAAGGCACCATAGCCAAGTGGTAAGGCAGAGGTCTGCAAAACCTTTATCCCCAGTTCAAATCTGGGTGGTGCCTCCAATAAAACGCCGAAGTGGCGGAATAGGCAGACGCAAGGGACTTAAAATCCCTCGGTCCACAAGACCGTACCGGTTCAAGTCCGGTCTCCGGCACCAAAGACGATAAAGGTTGAACCTTTAATTCGTCAATAGCCTTGTCGTTATCGGCAAGGCTTATTTCTTTAATGTCCTTTTCGTTGCCGAAAGTCAGATATGTTATAATATGGTCGTCGTACACAAACACCTTGTAAACAAGGTTGTCAATGAGTGTTTTTTGATATTCCTTGTTGCCGCGCTTGTCGGTGTCAATGAGTTTATACCCGTAAATGAGATGCCCGCCGCAATACGTTCCGTTTTTAACGCTCGTGTCAAGCCCGTCGTGTACGCGCTTGGAAAGGCGTTGCGAATACTTTTCGTCGTTCCACTCCAAAAACATTTCGTAGAACTCGCCGCCCTCGTCGTCGCTGACGGGTTCGGTTGCCGAAACCACCCGTATGCCGTACCGCTTTTTCAACTGCGCCTTATACATTATGCTGTCCACGCGGTTACGGGCGAAACGGTCAAACTTGTAAACTATGATTTGCTCGAACGCGCCGCTGTCCGCGTCGGCTATCATTTTTTGAAAGTCGGGGCGGTGGTCGTTCGTTCCCGAGCGCGCTTTGTCCTTGTAGGCTTTTACAACGGTGTAGCCTTGACTTTCGGCGTACTCTGTGCAAATGCGAATTTGCCCCTCGATAGACTGCTCGTTTTGCCCTTGCGACGAATAACGCGCATAAATGACTGCGTTTTTCATTGTGATTTGCTCCTTTGCGCCGTCTGCGTGTGTGCGGACTGCGGCTTAAAAATTTTGTTGTTCGCTTTGGTGCTTACCGTCTTAACTAGCGAAAAATGCCGCCGTAGGCAAATTGTCAAGGGTTTGCGCCGTAGGCGACGACGGTTTTATGCCTTACGGGAGATAAATCGTCGCCCTTTACAATTTGTCAAGGCGGCGTATTCCGTCCCCAGACGGTAAGCACAAGCGAATAACAAAACTATGCAATTCTTATAGAAAAGAATATAATCATACACGATAATTATATCACGGTAAATACGGCGTTCTATTTGGTTATACTGTTAAAAAACTAATGATATTGTCGAATAATCAATTTTGTTTACGCATAATATCAACTTTACTTTAAGGCTTATTTTTGCTATAATTAAAACAATGAAAATCACGTTAAAAGAAAACAAAATAAAAAACGATATTGAGGTTATAATTGAATACCCCGAAATGTCGGAAACTGTAAACCGCATAGAACACGCGGTAAAATCGGTTGATAATGCTGTCCGTTGTCTTGATGACGACGGAAATATTTGTTTTGTTCGTGTTTCAGATATTTTCTATATTGAAAGTGTAGAAAAACAGATATTTATTTATACGAAAGATAAAGTCTATCGCGCCGAATTACAACTATATCAATATGCGGAAAAATTATATTCCTTTGGTTTTGAACAAATCAGCAAAACGTGCGTTCTAAATATAAATATGTTAGTAAGTGTAAAACCTATTTTCAATTCCAAAATGGAAGCCTTGCTTGAAAACGGCGAAAAGGTAATTATATCAAGAAACTTTATTGCTACAATTAAAAGACGGTTGGAGAAAATGTTATGAAAAAACGTGTCTTTAATTTTATTAAAAAATTGATTATAAATACATTTGCTACAACTACGATGAGCATTGTTGTAACGTCGGTTGCCTCTCTTATTGCGGGCGGTCTTTATATGGGGTTTACCGTTCCGCTTGAAATTTTGCTTGCTAACTTTCTGGCGCATATCGGTTTTATTTTAATTAACAAAATAGATATGAAATATAGCATATTAAATTATATAGTTATGCTTGTATATTCACTTGGCATAGTAATCGGATTTTGCTTTTTATTTAATTGGTGCGAGGTTGACGAACTGTGGATTATATGTCTAATAGTTATAATCGTATTCATTGTTGCCTTTGTCATAGATATAATAAAGATTAAGCAAGATGCAGATGAAATAAATGAAAATTTAGAGAAATTAAGAAAGCGAAAAGATAAAGAAAATAAATCTGAATAAAAGTTAAACGGGCTGTGAATTTCATAGCCCGTTTTTGTAACTTGGTAGCGCGTTTATGCAAGTTAGTTTGTAGTACATTGACTTGTTTTCTTTTTAATTATAAATTTTTAGCATTGCATAAAAGGTGGCACAATGGAAATAGAAAAGGAAACAATCTCAATAAAAGAACTCATTTTTGCAATCGTGATTTGCGTGTGTATGACAGTAATGGACTTTACCGCTTTCCCCGCTGTTTTATTCATAGATATAAACATATCCGATATAACGCCCGTAATTTTTACGATAATGATAAATCAATGGATAGTAATTGCAATTAGTTTTATTGCAATTAGATTTTTATGTCCGCAACTCTTTAAGCAAATAGGTTTGACGAATTTCAAAAGCGGTTTTCGCTCATTTGGGTTGCCTATTTTTATATTAACCGTCGGTTCTGCTCTTGCGTTTTCTTTGGGACTAATCGGCTATTATAATTATACACCGTCCGTTGAAAAAATCATAGTCGAAGGTCTTATATATTATATCGGTGTCGGTATTATCGAGGAACTATATATTAGGGCGTTATTGTTAAATGTAATCGAAAGACTTGCGTATAAAACGAAATATTCAACGCTAATTGCAATCATAATTTCGTCCGCGCTGTTTGGGTTAGGTCATATATTTGGTATGATTGGACAAAACGCGCTTACTATTATATGCCGTATTATTTGGACTATATCATTAGGAATAATTTTTGGGGTAATTTATAAAAAATCAAATAATTTATGGCTGGTTGTTATTGCACATATATTGGTTGATTTTTGCAGCGTGTCTTTTTGTTTTGTATCGCCCGCGATTTTTACAATACCCACCGTAATAAGCATTGCTATACTGTATCTCGCTATCGCGCTGTTTTTGTTATGGAAATACTATTTGCGGAAACCTAAAAAAGAACTTTCGGTTGAGCAATAAAATTTACATAACTGTACCAAAGAAATCTGTTTTCGGAATATCGAAAGCAGATTTTCTTTTATAAGGGTAAGGCAATGATTTTGATAATAAAAAAACCAAATAAACAACCGGCGTTCACGCTAAATTGCGTGAACGCTTTTTTTATTGGTTGCGAAAAAAGTCGCATTATAAAATGTCGTAGTCCTCCCGCGCAAATTTGGGAATTTTTATCAATTTTCAAATTAAAGCAGAGGGCGACTATATAAAATTTTTTTCAAAAAACCGAAACTTTTACCCTCTGCCGTGCTTATAGGTGGAGGTTTTTATATGCAGACAATCAAATATACATTCGCGGACGGCACTACAAATGAAGTTGAGGTTACGGAAGAATTATATAATATACACTTGGAATTATTACAACAAGAAAAGCGCAATCATTGGCGCGAAACACGGCGGCATACCTCTTTGTATTACTTTACCGATATGGGTATAGACTTCGAGGACAAGCGCACGGAAAACCCGCTCGATTTATACATACGAAAAGAAAATATCGCAAGCATACGAAAAGCAATGTTATGCCTTACGGACAAGCGGCGAGAACTTATAAAAAAGGCGTACTTTCAAGATATGTCTTTTCGCGCCATCGCAAAAGAACAAGGCTTATCGAAATCGGCAATATCGCAACAGATGAAAACGGTATATAAGCATTTGCGGAAACATTTGGGGGCGTAGCGTTATGGAAAAAGAACTGTATCAAGCCGTTGCTTATGTCGCGCTACGCAATAAAGACGGCTCGCCTATGATAAACGTACCCTTGTATGTCAAGGTGTCTGAAATCAATAAAAGCGGTATGACGGAAGCGCAAGAAAGCGTTATGCACCGTATATCGGCAATAATGATTAAACGTAACCAAAAGCAATTAAGCGATTATTTTGCAAACGCAACGGCAACGGGTGCGGGCGGCTTGCC
>OFFB01001847.1_pt1 | contig 11206 bp, 13 predicted proteins | sample 1521281 | NCBI WGS metagenome assembly OFFB01 (sample SAMEA3504109, study PRJEB24116) | mouse gut metagenome | biome: mouse gut; feature: mouse-associated habitat; material: faeces | place: Denmark | collected 2011
CGGCACTTTCCCAATTGGGATTTGCTGAAATCAGCTGTGAATAGTGCCGCTCCTGCAATTCGATACTGCTGGTCTGCTCCTCCAACTCTGCACTGACCCGGCAGTAAGCAGCTACACGAAGATGACGCAGTTCCATTGGACGATGACCTTGCGCAGGAAGAATTTCAGTTACCTTTTGCATTCACACGACCTCCTGCAGTTTTCTTCATTATATCAAAGCGAGAGCTTCATGGCAATGTGATTTTGCGGTTCTTTGGAGCGGCTGAGTTTCTCCTGCTGTACCGCCATAAACATCTCGTCAGAAATAATGGCCTCATGGGAGCCGGTGTAGAGATACCGTTCCATGAGGCCATTGTTTTCGATCTGGACAGCGCCGGTGCTGAGCGTCTTCTGGAGCAGCACTCGCCCAGTATATTTTTCATTGGAGAGCAGTTTGTCGATGGCTTCACGATTCCATTTGGGCCTGCCGGTGGGGGAGGGAATGCCCTGCCTTTCCAGACCCGCAGCAATTTTCCCAAGGCTGTCACCAGCAAGATACCGTTCAAATATCCAGTTCACCACCTTGGCTTCGTCCGGATTTATTTCCAGCTCTCCATCAGAATTGATCGTGTATCCGTAGCACTTGCGCTTTGCCATTTTGGAGCTGCCGTTCTGAAAGCCTTTCCGGAGACCGTTCTTGATTGCCTCGCTTTTTTGTATCACTTTCATTATAATTCTCCTTCTATAAATAAAAATACCGCAGTGAAATCACTGCGGCACAAAGGGTTTATGTGACTATACATAAAAGTTGACAGACTACTCCCTTGGTGTAGTCTGTCAACTTATCATGGACTAAGGCGGCAAAATCGATTTTTCATATTTCAAAGCAGCGTCATCCCTTGACCGGATTGCCCATCCTCATCGGAGGCCGCACCTTGTTCCATGGCAAGAAAGCGGTCATAGTCACTCTCATATAATCTGTCCTGAATGATCCGATACTTCTCAAATTCACTTTCGGCATGAGCTTTTGCAATCTCGGCAGTGATTGTTCCAGCATTCGTCAGGATTTCCCGGTCATCGGCCATCAGGAAAATGTCCAGCCGCTTTGCCCAATCCTCCATTGTCATGGGAATACGCCGCCGCGCCCGGTCTTCTGCCAGATCAAGATAGGCGGACACGATACGTTCCAATGAATACAATTCATCCTCTGTCAGATAGTTTTTGGCAATAGATACATCGCTTTTCATAATCTTGCCAAGAGGCGCTTCTTTCCAGGAGGTCAGACCCATATGCGGCTGGTCCGCATCAGCCCGATAGTATATCACTTCAGCGGCGGTATGTCCGTGAACAGCAAAATGCATCTTATTCTGGACCTTTGCGAAAAAATCCTTAGTCGTTTTTGCCGTTCTGTCATAGTCAAGAGCTGTGGCATAGATGTCTGTGATTTTCTGATAGAATTTCCGCTCAGACAGCCGTATCTCCCGGATTTTTTCCAGCTGTTCCTCAAAATATTTCTCTGTCAGAACGGTACCGCCATTTTTCAGCCGTTCCTCGTCCATGACCCAGCCCTTGATCGTGTAGTCCTTCACAATGGCGTTGGCCCATTTACGGAACTGAACAGCACGTTCATTGTTCACTTTGAAGCCCACGGCAATAATCATTTGCAAATTATAGTGATTTACCTCGCGGCTGATCTGACGGTTCCCCTCAGATTGAACTATCCGAAATTTTCGGATAGTTGACCTCTCCTCTAACTCGGAATCCTCGAACACCTTGCCGATGTGGTAATTGATGGTTCGTACATCTACATTGTACAGCTCCGCCATCATCTTTTGTGTAAGCCAGATATTTTCATCCTCGTAACGCATTTCGATGCTTTCTGCGCTATCGCCTGTGGACGCTACAAAAGTAAGATATTCAGCGGCACTGGATCGAATTGTGATGTTATCTTTCTGTTTTTTTATCCGCTCACTCATTTTACGATCTCCCCGATCTGATCCCGGCTTATGAGCCAACCCAGCAACCGGCTGCACCCAACTGACACATCCTGCCAGGTAGTTTCGAAGTCACCCGTATACCAAGGATCGGCTACATCGCCGGGGCGGTCGGTAAACTCCATCAGCAGATGCAGCTTGCCATCGAAATCGCCACCGCAGATGCGGTGCATATTTCGCAGATTGGCCCGATCCATTCCAATCAGGAGGTCGTACCGCTCGTAGTCCTCGTTCCTCAGCTGGCGGGCTGTTTTGCCAGCGCAGTCGATACCATGCTCGGCCAGCTTGCGGCGGGCCGGAGGATAGACTGGGTTGCCGATCTCCTCGGTGCTGGTGGCTGCGGACTCGATGAGGAATTCCGACTCCAGCCCCGCTTTCTTTACCAGGTCTTTCATCACGAACTCGGCCATTGGGCTGCGGCAGATGTTGCCGTGGCAGACGAATAAAATTCTTGTCATATCCTGAAGCCTCTTGAAAGTATTGATATTCCGGGCCTTGCAGGTGTTTTGCGGCATTTTCTTCCGCTCATTCTCTTGGCATATCCCGGCATAAAATAGCACAGCTTTGACCCCGAAAGTAGTAGGAAAGGTAGTAAATCAAGGGGGGTTCTCCCGTTTTACTACTCGCCGCTGGCAACCCGTTTCAGCTCTGCCTGCGCATCCTCAAAGCCCAGGTGGGTATAGGTGTTCAGCGTAACGCTAATATCCGAGTGTCCCATGAGGTATTGCAGCGTCTTGGGGTTCATACCGCTCTTTGCCATGTTGGAAGAGAATGTGTGCCTGCAAACGTGAGGGGTGACTTTGGGCATCTGCACCTTGTAGATACTGTTGTACTTCTGGCAGATGTGCTTGAAGTAATGCTCCCAGTGAAGTGCCACCATTGGCTTGCCGTCCTTATCCAAATATAGAAAGCCGCACCTGCCGCCGATCATCGGCTCGGTCTTGGGCTTCGGCCTGTTGGCGATAATGCGCTGGAAGCACTGGTACACATCGTCCGTCATAGGGATTTCCCGCGTTCCGCTGGAGGTTTTCGTGTCCTCGATGATATACTCCATGTTCCGCTTCCGCTGAAGCTGGTGGTTGACACTGATTTTTCGGTTCTTCATATCCAGGTCAGCCAGCGTCAGGCCTACAAACTCCGAGATACGAAGTCCCGTCTTGAACAGAATATAGATGCCGTCATAGTACCGGGAAAAGTGCTTGTCACCCTTTACAAATTCCAGAAATGCCCGTTCCTGTTTTCTTGTAATCGCTTCCCTTGTCACACTGTCGTTAACAACGACGGTGGCAAGCTGAAACTCAAACGGATTTTTGCGTATCAAATCATCGTCCACGGCCATCTGAAACGCGGGTCGGACAACGCCCCGAATGGAGTGGATGGAACTGTACCCTCTGCCGTCCTGCTGTAACTTGATAAGCCAGCACTTGGCGTCGGACAGCTTCACCCGGTCAATGCGCTGTCTGCCGAAGTCCTCTTTCTTGATGATATTGAGGACAAAGTTATAGTTGGCCTCGGTGTTGTGCCGGACGCCGGTTTTCTGTGAGAGGTACTTTTTTACCAAATCCAGAACGGTCATTTCTCCGCCGCGGGGAATAATTGCATCTTCAATGTCCCGCCGGATTTGCTTCTCCTTTTCCCGCAGGGAAAGCCCGTCACGTTTGCCCTGGGGCGTGCTGTCCGTGGCTTCCAGCTTCCAACTGTAAACAAACTGTGGCTTGCCGGTGGTGTCGATGTATTTGTACGCATATCGTCCGTCTTTGCGTTGGCTCTCTCCGCTGCGAAGAATGCGGTTCTTACTGTCACGTCGCTTTTCGCTCACGTCTATGCTCCTTTCTGTGAAAAGAGCCTCGGCACGATATAATCATATTATACCATAGCCGAGGCTCATTTTCCATATCAATCTGACCGCTTTCTTGAAACTTTTCGCAAAGTGCGGCGCTTAAATTGACGACAGCTTATCCAAAAACTGCTCAAACCGCTGGCGTTTAATTAGGATTTTTACGCCGTTCTGAATGACAAAGCCAGCGTCCAGGTTGCTGTTTATCAGCCTGCGCAGTTTCTTTTCTCCAATCCCGAAATAGCGGGAGGCTTCCTCAATGGTGAGGCAGAATTTGTCCTTTACCGAAATGCCGATTTCCTCGGCCATAGTTCACCAGCCTTTCTTTGAAATGCCCAGGTCCACAGGCGGGAGGAACAGGGAAAGGGTAAGCTGTCCCCCCCAACCGGGGCCGGTTATCAGTTCATGCCGAGAATGGCGCGGATGAGTTTGTTTTCCAGACGGCTTTTCATGTACTCGTCCAGGCAGGCGTGGGGACAGCCGTTTTCGTTGTAGACCGTCCGGGTGCAGAGCTTGTTTATGTAGCCTTCGTAGTACCGCAAGACCTGCTCCACAGCATCGCTATCCCCAGCTTGGGCCGCATCGCTCACCGCCAGCGGCAGCAGTTCACGGCCCTTGTACTTCCGGCGCTTCATGACGCTAACCTCCTTTCCTCGCTGTCAACTTTGTCCGCAGGACATTCAGCGATTTTGTTCTGCGCCGCTGGACGGCACTCCGGGACAGACCAAGAGCCTCGCCAATCTCGGTGTCTGTCAAATCCAGCACCAGGCGCAAAATTAAAATGCTTTGCTCCTGCTCCGGCAGACTGGCAAAGGCGTCGGCCACCTGTTGGCTCCTGATCGGCAGATTGTACCCGCAGTACGAAAACACATAGCTGTCGCTGGGGTAACTGTCCGCCGAACACAGCTTGTCCATCGCCGTTTGGGGCAACCGCTCCAAGGACGTTTCCCGGCTGGCTCGCCGCTTCATTTCCCGGATGTAGTCGATTGCCTCATGCTTCAATACGGTCTTGCAAAAGGCATCAAATCTGCACCGTTCGCCATAATCGCGGGGGTTGGTTTCCATCTTCTCACCCCCTTTCGTCGGGGGATGGTGGTGGTACTTTCCCTTTCCGCTAACAGAGCGTTCAGCGGCACAGGTTTTGCGCGCAAAACCGCTTTCCGCAGAGAAAAAAGTGAAGAAAATTTTCCGGGCCGCTGGACACGACAAAACTCGCCCGGCAGGTCACAGACCCACCGGGCGAGTTGCACAGTATAATTTACTTTATCTGCACTGTATAGTATAACCTCGTAGCCGCAATTCTCCCAGGCGGGGGACGGGCTTTTTTTGATAACGGCGCTCTCAATTCCTTACGGCGAAATATCCACATAGCGGCTGCCTCCTAAAGCCGCCCAGTTCAAAGACGGCGGCACTTTTTACCAAAGTACCGCCGCCATGTGGAACCTATATAAAGCCAATATGGAACCTGTGTGAAACGGGAATTTTTTCTTACTCCCTCGGCGTGACTACAATACCGTCCGCATTATCCGGGTCTTTGAAACTGTAAGTGTAGCCATCTGGCAGGGAAACACTGTCAAAGTTGTCCTCGGCACCCGGCTTTGTTCCGACGTCAATATCAACATCCGTATCATCAATTTCCACGGAGTTCCCCACGTTTGTGTCCTGATCGCTTCCGTCTTTCAGATTGGTACAGCCGGTGAACAGCAAGAAGCAGACCAGCATACACGCCAAAATAGCAGTAATTTTCTTCATCACATTTCCCTCTCTTTCAAATGTCCTCGTTTGATTTCCAGCACCACATCCGCCTGCTTTGCCACCTCGCCAGAGTGCGTCACGACCACCACGCACTTCCCGAACGCATGGGCGCTCTCTTTCAAAATCGCCGTGATTTCCTCGGCGGTGTCGGCATCCAGGTTCCCGGTCGGCTCGTCCGCCAGAATGACCGGGGCATCGGAGGCCAGCGCCCGCGCAATCGCCACCCGCTGCTGCTGTCCGCCGGACAGTTTCAGCACGTTCCGGGTGATTTCGTCCTGCTCCAGCCCCAGCCGTTCCAGAATGGGGGCTGCGTCCAGCTTGGCGGTAAGCCGCACATTTTCAACAGGTGTCATGTAGTCAATCAGGTTATAGCTTTGGAAAATCAGTGAGATATGGTTCCTGCGGTGATGCTCCAGGTCCTTTGTTGTAATGTCCTCGCCGTCAAACAGGACGCTGCCCTGTGTCGGCACATCAAGCCCGCCCAGCAGGGACAGCAGCGTGGTCTTGCCAGACCCGGACGGGCCGAGGATGGCGTACATTTTCCCGGTTTCCAGCGACCCGCTGACGTTCTGCAAAACCGCCTTGCCCTTTTCGTAGGCGTAAGAAATATTTTTCAATTCCAGTGTAGGCATGATAGTCCCTCCTTCAGCTCATTTTCGACAGAATTTCACGGGGTTTCAGCCGCATGACCGTGATAGACGATGCACTGACCGCCACAATGATGATGGCAAATCCGATCAAGTAGAGCTGGGCAAGGTTATCCAGCCCAACCGATACCTGGATGCCGTTTTCAGTGGGTAAGGGCTTTTGCACGAGATTATCCGTGCCTATCTCAACGGAGGCGGCAGCTACAATATCGTTATCGTCCTCCGGCCCGGTCTGCATACTCTGCTCCAACAGGTGGTTGCCGATCTGCCCCGCTATGGCGTTGCTGGTGAAGTAGGACAGGCCAAAGGCGAGGACGGCAATCAGCAGCACCTCAATCAAATACTGCCCGATAATAGCCGATTTCCTGATACCCACGGACAGGAATACGCCGATCTCATGGATGCGGGTCTTTGTCCAAAGGGTCAATATCAGGGCCAGAATGATGGCGCTGACAACGATAATCACCACCAGCAGGGTCACGACCAATTCATTCAGCGTAGCCAGCGGAGCGGCGGCGTTTTCGTAGGTTTCATTGTCCACCTCCACGGTAAAGGCTTTCCAGTCAATTCCCGGCAGGGCCTTGACATCGTCCACCACCCGCGCCATGTCCTGCGGGTCGTCTATGGTAACGTGGAGCGCGGAAAAGCCGTAGTTGATCTCTCCGCCGTCCAATTCCTTTGAGGTCTGCAAATCCACAAATACCCGGTTCTGGATTTTATCGTAGGTAGTGACGGTTTCCCCAAACTGCTCCACAGCGTTCGGGGAAAACAGTCCGATGATCTGCACCTTGATTTCCTGCCCGGTAAAGCCCTGTTCTTCCACGCTGTAACGATGGGCGGTAAGATAGTCCCCGATTTTCAACTCGTTTCTTTCCGCCAAGTCCTGGCTGATGATTGCCACATGGGTATCATCGGTGGAGATATGTCGCCCTTCCGCCAGCGTCAGTGTGCCGGTGGTGAATAGTTCATCGTCCTCCGTGCTGCAAACGCCCAGTGCCTTTGTGTAGCCCTGATACTTCGCATCGGTTGAGATCGTTCCGGGGAACAGGGAAAGCCCGTCAAACGGGAGAAGATTGTCCTGCCTTGCGCCGCAGTACTTCACGCCGGAAACGCCTTTGATGGCCGCGATATTTTCCGGGGTAAATTGTACGGTAGAATACATGAGAAAACTGCTTGATGTCTTGCCAGTTTCCTCGTCCACTTCATCTTTGACGGGTTCTTTCACTACATAGGGGCTGTTGCTCCAATCCACGAAAACGTCAAATTTGCCGCCCAAGCTCTGCCGCAGGTCAAGCTGCGCGGCTTCCGACGCTTTCCAGATGGAGAGGCCCGTCAGGACAAAGGTTGCCATAATCAGCAGGATGGCGAACAGGAGAAGTGTTTTCCCCCGTTTTCGCGTGACGTATAGAAACGCCCTTTTGAAAATGCTCATAATCGATACCTCCATATCGTTGTGCTGTTCTTCTGAACGCACCCGTAGAATAGCACCCCAATGTGGAATGGGTATGAAACGTATATGGAATTATGGTAGAAATGAAAAACTCCCCAGTCGGGGAGTTTTTCGCATTTATAAATGAATTGTGAAACACATCCCAGTCGGGGACTTCATCGGCTTAAAAGAATAGGGAATGTCCATAGAGGTCAAAAGTGTATCCACGATATAGAGGCCCAGACCGTTGCCCCCGCTTTCACGGCTCCGTGAGAAGTCTGGACGATAGAACGGTTCAAACAGACGGCGGATTTCATCGTCAAGGATAGGCTTGCACTCGTTTTCGACCACAAGGCTGCGCCCCTCCATATAGACGGAAACATTTTTCCCGGCCTCTGTATAAGCGACAGCATTTGCGAGGATATTAGACACCGCTTTACTGAACGGGCCAACAGGTAGCACAGCGGAAAACTGCTCCGGCAAGTCAAGAGAGAATGTAATTTGATGTGCCGCCGCAATCAGTTGGTAGGGTTCACATAGTTCCGCCAGCAGTTCAGACACATCAATCTGCTTTGGCGGTTCAGTGGCCAAATTCAGTTTGGAGGTTTCCAAAATCTCATGTATCATCCCGGAAAGCTGCTCGACCATTTCTTTGCACTCCGGGAGATAGGTAGCATAGTCCTGATATTTTCCCACGCCTAAAATCATGTTTTCCAGTGTGGCGTTCAATGCGGTCACAGGTGTTTTCAGTTCATGGGACGCCGCCCGCAGGAAGTCCACCTTGGCCCGCTCCATATCACGCACAGCATCCTTTTCCCGTTCTAAATGTTCAATGGTAGACAGCAGATTAGAGTACAGATCATTGACGTTCTGCGCCAGTGTACCAATTTCATCCTTGGTATGAATAAAGCAGTTTGCTCCGTGGTCTAATTTCATCATCTGCTCGGTTGACGCAGAAATTTTCTTGATGGGGTCGGCAATCGCTTTGGAAAACAGGAGGGAACAGACAACAGAGATCAGCAGGGAACAGCTTAAAGAAATCGGCAGGGCCTTTTCTACCGCCTCGGTCACGAATTGCTCCTGCCGGATGCTGACAACAACATCATCTTGGGTACTCAATGCAAGCTGCATCTGTGGGGCAAGCAGATAGATCAACCCATGTGTGACAACAACGACAAAAAGCATGATACTCATGGTATACAGAAATATCTTCGGAAACAGTTTTAATCGTTTCATGGCTGTACCTCGTATTTATAACCGATGCCTTTGACTGTCACGATACAGTCAAGCCGCAGTTTCTTCCGCAGATTTTTGATATAGGTGTCCACGGTTCGGTCGATGATCGGATAGTCAGCGCCCCACAGTTCGTCCAAAATCTGCGAACGGGTCAACACCAGCCCTTTATGCTCCACCAGCAGCCGGAGCAAATCAATTTCCTTTGGCATGATGTCGATTTTCCCGGCGCTGTCGTTGGCTGTGTAGCCGGAGAAATCAACGGTCACGTCGCCAAAGGTTATCGTTTGGGGTAACAGGGCCTGACCGCTTCGGCGCAGAAGGGCGGTGATCCGCTTTCCTAACAGCACCATGGAAAAGGGCTTTGTCATGTAGTCGTCCGCCTGTTCATCAAAACTCATGACCTGGGTATATTCGTCCTCAAGAGCCGTAAGCATCAGAATGGGCGTTGCGCTTGTCCGCCGTATCTCATGCAGAATGGACAGGCCGCTGACATGGGGTAGCATAATATCCAGCACAACAAGGTCGATGCTGTTCTCACGGAAAAGCTGTAACGCCTCCACACCGTCGTAAGCTGGGATAACCTTGTGGCCTGTGGGCTTTAGGTATTCACAAATCGCATCGTTGGTCTTGCGGTCGTCCTCAACAATCAGTAACGTTGCCATTAACTCGCCTCCTTTGGAAATAGTGTAACACGGGAATGTGGAATGGATATGAAATGATAGTAAACTTTGTTTCTCCCGTTGTAAAATTAAGGGGAACGCTTTCAGAGCAAGCATAGGGAGTGTAGCCACACTCCCGAAAAACGTCCAAATCCGCCCTTGCCGGGCCGTGTCCGTTTTTGCTTGTTGGGATAGTCCCAAACCCTTTATGGTTTCCTAATCACTTGACGTATTTATGAAAGTAGAGTAACATATTAGCAGTTGGCTGTAGTTGCCCAGAGTTGCACAAAGTTCGCCAATAGATTAGACTCACGGCTTCTATCGTAGTCAGACTACCGAAATACTTATATTGCGGCGTTGATACGATAAATCAAATAGCGACAGAAAAGGAGAAGAAATGAAACAATTTATTTATCTTGATACAGACATTGTTAATTCAATCATTGCCCAAAAAGATAAAGGGCTTGTGCTGGAAACTGCCAGCGAACATGAAGATACCAGTGGCGATGAACGTGGAAAAACTGGAAGTCTAACGTTTAACGGCTCCGCAAGTGGCGGGATATGGAAGTTTGCGCAAGCACAGGCAGAATTAAGTGGAACTGGAGAAGTATCGTTCAATAAGCATTCTCAAACTGTATTAAAAGAAATCGCAACCAAAACCTTGCACGACGCTGCATTTGATATTGCTTACGAGCAAATACGTGGGGAATATGACTTGAGTTTAGAAAATGCAGACTTGGGTTCTTATGTTGAACTAACCCAAGCGTTCGAGTTTGTTGATTTGGTGTATATTGAGGGGCTCTTTTCGAAAGGTTCTTTTATAGATTTCCTAAAAAAATCGGAGCGAGAAAAAATTGAACAAAAATTAAATGAAAGTGTTTCGAGCGAATTGAATCGTGGACAACAGAGAAAAGGCGGTGTAGATGTAAAAAAAGAAATAAAAAAGCTGCTTGATGCTAATGACAAACAATATGATGATATAGCGGAAATCATCAAAGCTATTCGACAAATGATTCCTTATGATCGGATGCTTGTTTCGCATGATGGGTATCTGATTCCGTTGGAAGATAAGTACTTTAGGGATAATCCGCAAACAATGGGGTTCAAACATGGTGGGTATATCACTTGTGTAGGCTATATCACCAATGTAATCGGTGAGACAAGTGACGCTACAAGTGAAAATATTTTTTCACAATTACAAACGTTAGTAAATCAGGCCTTAGTATCTATGTTACCCACAAAGGAAAAGGATTTATTTGTCGTTCATCCCATTGCGATTTATTACGGTCAATAATTTCCAGTTTATATTTGAATTTTTCAGGTTACTCCTGAAAAACATGGCGTACATCAAAAAATACTGGTGGAAACATAATCGGTGCATCTGTGTGCATTATCAGAGTAATGATGGAAAACAAATTTAATTGATAGTCCCCAATTAGCCCACCAGCCTACGCATTTAGGGCCTGTTCAGCACCCTATTTTCAAGACTTCCAAGCGGCGGTCACACAGGGTGCAATACGATTTGACCTATACCCTCAAAAATGAGGTTCTAAATGCATAGAAATAGGCATGGAAACGCCAGGGCGGGAGGCCAACGCCCCGGCACTCCTGTCCCGGCTTCTGCTGGGCTGTGAAACTGTACTGTCACGCAAGAGGGCCACGGCCCTCTT
>OFFB01001849.1_pt1 | contig 11200 bp, 11 predicted proteins | sample 1521281 | NCBI WGS metagenome assembly OFFB01 (sample SAMEA3504109, study PRJEB24116) | mouse gut metagenome | biome: mouse gut; feature: mouse-associated habitat; material: faeces | place: Denmark | collected 2011
TCCGAATTTGCAGATACCTGTATCCCGTTTTGGATACCCCTCCCTCCCAAAATTTCCATAGGGGCATCCGATTTTGTAGGGAGGCTCCCTCCCGTTTTGTCATCAGATACGCCTGCACATGAATCGTCCGCTCCGTCCAGTGCAGGCATTTCCTCTGGAAACGTCAGCCGGTACAGCATATCCGGTTTCAGTTCCACATACATCACATTATTGCATACAAGCCCCTCCCCATAACTGACTGTCCTGAACTCCCTCCTTATGACCTGTAATTTTTCCAGTCTGTCCATTGCGGTTTTGACTGTTTTCTTGGACTCTCCAAATAAATCCGCATAATACTGGTAGCTCTGCCTTAGAATATCTTCTGAAAATTTCTTTTTCCAGCCGAGAATATGCCCGGTTCCCTGATCCCGCACCTCGGAAGGGCGGTACCAGTAGACAATATCCGCCAGAATGACAATCGCAAGGAGATACGGTTTCCCGTTCTCCTTTGTGACTGTCCTGTACCAAATGGCAGGAATGATGTTTCCTGTTATATTAACAGCCCCCATTGCGTCAACAATTACGTTTCCGCTTGTTAAATATCCCATTGTCAAACAGCCCCTTCCCCTTTCCATTTATCAAGAAGCGAAATAATGATGTTTTCAATCTCCTCATTGGAATAGCTGTCTGAAAAATATCTGCCAATCCTGTCCCATTTTATTGTGATTTTTCTTTCCTTCGACTTTTCCTCGGTCAGCAGCATACGCACCATTGCAGAAGTAAGCTCCCCTGTTTTTCCATATTCCTTAAGCTGTGCCGACTGTGCCATGCTGATATTGCAGCTTTTTTCTTCAATGACAGCCTGTACCCACTGCTGTGCTTCCTCTGTCAGAAAAGAAATGTCCACACCCTGCGAAAAACCGAGTTTTTTATTGTCCACCATGATGAGAAGTTCATCTGATAAGCGGGAGAGCCATATGTACCGCTGAACCTTTTTCGCATTCTCCCCGGCAGCTTCCCCTACTTCATCAAGAGTGTTTTTTCCTGACTTTTTCCCCTGATGCTTCATGGCTTCATACTTCATCTTATAGGCTCTCGCCTTTTCACTTGGTAAAATGTCCTCCCTCTGAATGTTGGAATCCACCATGATAATTGTTGCTTCATCATCGGTGTAATTGCGGACAATCACAGGCATCTCCGTCTTTCCGGCAAGCTCTGAACCCCGTTTCCGGCGGTGTCCTGCTATGATTTCATAGCCGCCGCCTTTCCTCGGTCTTGCAATCCCCGGAACAAGCACCCCATACTGACGGATACTTTCAGTTGTTTCCTCCATCTTCTCATCGTCCTCCACCCGGAAAGGGTGGTCTTTGAATGTATGGAGTTCTGCCAGCGGCGCATTGATAATCTGCTCTATGCCATTTTCCTGTCCGGCATTTCCTCCAAACAAATCATCAAAACTCTCCATTTTGATTTTGGCTGCGCTTCCTGCTTTTGTATTACTGCCCATCTGCAAGCACCTCCTTTGTCAGAAAATTATAGGCTATTGCCACTTTTCCCTTTGGATCATGCTTGTAGATGCTTACGCTCTCCGCAGAAATCTCCGCTGCCCTTACCGAAACCGGAATGACATTGGTAAATATCCTTACCCGGCTTCCATAGGCTTCCTTCAGCATGGTGCTGATGTCTTTTGCATAGTTTGTCCGGCTGTCCACCATTGTCAGCAGTATTCCCTCAATCTCCAGTTTCGGGTTAATCTGCCGCTTTACTTTGCCAACCGTCTTAATGAGCTGCTGCAATCCTTTAACGGGCAGGTATGCCGCCTGTACGGGTATCAGGATACTGTCGGCACAGGCAAGGGCATTTATGGTAATCATGCCGAGGGAAGGCATACAGTCAATCAAGATATAATCGTAGCTCTCCCTGACAATCTCTATGTACGACCTCAGCACCGTTTCCCGGCTCATCACATTCACAAGGGAAACCTCCAGACCGGAAAGCTCAATGTTCCCCGGCATTAAGTCTATCCCTTCCTCATGGTGCAGGATACCTTCTCCCGGCTCTACTTCCTCGTCAATGATTAAATCCCCCATAATGGTTGCAAGTGTGACTTCCAGACTGTCCGGCTCTGTAAAGCCTAAGCTCGCTGTCAGACTGCCCTGTGCGTCCGCATCAATCAGAAGCACTTTCTTTCCCTGTTTTGCCAATCCAATTCCTAAGTTGCTTGTGGTGGTGGTCTTGCCGACTCCGCCTTTCTGGTTTGCGATTGCGATTATTTTACACATGATGATTCTCCTTTTCTTCTACTGGTTTTCTTTTACGTTGCTTTTCCTGACTTCCACATAAGTCCTGTAATATTTCTTTGTCCCTTTGTTTGGGAACATATCGGAAAACTCCGTCACTTCGATTTTCGGGTTCCTCTGTAAAATCTTCCCGAACCACTTAATATCGTTCTTCGTTCCCATAAGCCTGACTTTTAACATCAATCCCGTCCTCCAAGCATGGCGTACAACTTGTGGTTATATGTTACATATTCCGGATAACGAATCTGTACCGCCTGCCAAAAATAAGGCGCATAGGCACAGCAGAACAGTTCTTCCACTGTGTACCGTCTGCACTCGTCCACCTGTTCCTCCGCATCATCGTAATCAAAGACACTTGGCGTACCATTGCAGTAAAGGTTAAACGCCATCCTGACTACTTTTAAGCTCCCGCTGGTCTGCCAGCCTTCATGCAGGCACTCTGTTTTCACGCAGCCTGTCTTAAAATCATAGATACTGTAAATGTTCCTTCTTGTGTCATCGCTGATACCAAGACAATATACAAGCGCTTTGTGGTATACGTCCTGATACCTGACCTCTTTCAATTTCTCGTAGTAGAATTTTTCATGTGCATCGCTGATAAAAATAATCGCTTTCTCTTTCCCTGCTCTTAACGCTGTGTTTGACATTTTTCTGTTCCTCCTTTTAAAATTGAATTGAAAAGAGCATCCCACTATGGAATGCCCTATATAAAAAATAGGGACACTCTCATTCAAGTATCCCTATAATCTACCGCTATATCTGATAGTCCTCTATTCACTTTCATTGTCAGGATTTTTTGTGTTCCCCGTACCGAGGTCTAACGCCACAACTACGGTTACTTTCTTCACAAGTATCTTTTCCTTATGATTTTCACCGATTTTGTTGAAACTGAAAAATGTCACAAAGTGCGTAAATTCAAGGATTTCTAGGTATCTTTCCTTTGTATCAACACCACAGTCTCCACATGCACCGTCTGCGGAAACATATCCACCGCCCTGACTCGTTTCAGCTCATATCCACCCCCGCATAACGTCTTTAAATCCCTGGCAAGTGTAGCGCTGTCACAGCTTATATAAACAATCCGATCCGGCTTCATCTTAAGCATAGTTGCAAGACAGGCTTCATCACAGCCTTTTCTGGGCGGATCTACTACAATCACATCTGCTGAAATTCCTTCCTTCTCATACTTCTCAGGAAGCACCTCTTCTGCCTTTCCCGCAAAAAACTGTGCATTACAAATTCCATTATTAACCGCATTTTTTCTGGCATCATCTATTGCCTGTGGTATGATTTCCACCCCATTTACCTGCATGACATCTTTTGCCAAAAATAAAGAAATTGTACCTATTCCACAATACAAATCCCATACCGTTTCCTTTCCCGTTAACCCTGCGTAAGAAAGAGCCAGGCTATACAACTTTTCTGTCTGCAAAGGATTCACCTGGTAAAAGGAAAGAGGCGAAATAGTAAATGTAATACCACGCCCGGAATCTGCAAAGTTATTTTTTACATCCCGTACATGAATGGTATCTTTAATAACATCTTTCCCCCATATGGTATGGATTTCCTTCCCCATGATCACATTCGTTTTTTCCGAATTTATGCTGATAGAAATACTCTTTATTCCCTGCACCCTGATAAGCGCCTCAACCAGCTCCTTTTGGGCAGGCAGATATTCTCCACCAAAGCCACCAGACTTGCTGCACCTGCCGGAACCGGCTTTCTTATCACCGGCATTTATTACCACACAAACCATAATTTCACCGCTTGAAAAACCCTTGCGGATCAAAACATGGCGAATTAATCCTTTTCCGCTCACCTCATCATAAGCAGACACACAATTTGTTTTCATATAGGAAAGAATAATTTCCAATATTTCCTTATTCTCTTCTGCTCCAAGACTGCACTCCGTGTTTGCAATTATGGCATGTGTTCTGCCAGCGTAAAAACCTGCGACAGGATTTCCTTCCTTATCTCTGCCAATTGGATACTGTGCTTTATTTCTATAATGAAAAGGCGTATCCATCGAAACAATAGGTTCCATAACCCGGTTAACCAATTCTGGTTCAAATTCCCCAATTCGAATCAAATGATTCCTTACCTTTGATTCCTTAAATTCCAATTGGCGTTTGTAGCTCATGGCTTGTATCTGACATCCACCGCATTGTCTGTGAAAAGCACACTTTGCATCCACACGAAAAGGAGAAGGTGTAAGCACCTTCTCTAACCTGGCATAAGCATAATTTTTCTTCACCCGTGTTACACGAATCTCTGCCTGATCCCCAATTACTGTATCTTTTATAAAAAAGGGGTACCCATTTATTTTTCCAATGCCTTCTCCTTCTGACGTTATGTCTACAATTTCAACTGTCAGAATTTGATTTTTTTCATAACTCATATTCTTTCCCAATTCCTCATAAATTCACACCCTATAAAGTGTTCTTCCTATATTCAAAGCTGCCTGAAAAGCAAAATACTACTCCAGTCTGGTTCCTCTTAAATTAGATTCAAACAATCTGTTAAATCCCATCCATCCTGTTTCTGTAGAATTTTCCAGTATTTCCGTAAAGGTCTGCAGCTTTGCATCTGTATTGTCTGCGAAATTAAGTGCTACTGCCTCCATAATTGCCGGTTTCTTGGGCGAACCAAATTCATATTCTCCATGATGGGCTAAAATGCAGTGCTTCAATTCGCTGGCCAGCAGCACCGGAAATCCTTCTATTTTATTTATTTTTTCTGCAACCATCTCCGTTCCTATCACAATATGCCCTAAAAACTGACCTTCATCCGTATAATCATTTTGAGGGAAAAGGGAAATTTCCCGTATTTTTCCAATATCATGACAAATTGCCGCACTGATCAGCAGATCTTTATTAAGCAAAGGATAAGCAGTACAGTAATATTCACAAAGTTTAACAACACTTAATGTATGCTGCAACAGGCCTCCTACAAATCCATGATGCACTGTTTTTGCAGCAGATGACTTTTTAAAAGTTTTTATAAACTCCTCATCCTTTATAAAAAATTCCTGTAAGAGCTGCTTTAAATATTTATTTTCTATCCTGTTAATATAGCCTGATAATTCCTTAAACATTTCCTCAATGTCAAATTTGCTTACGGGAAGGTAATCAGCCGGACTGAATTCGCCCTCCTGGCATTTTCTGATCCGCTTTACATTAACCTGTAAAGCACCCTGAAAGCAGGTAATATCTCCATATACTTCTATGTAATCCAATGTATCAAAGTCAGCAATTCCTGCATTATTGGGATCCCATATTTTTGCATCGATGGTTCCGGTTTTATCCTGCAGAATCAGACTTTCATATGGCTTTCCATTTTTTGTCACTGCGGAGATCTTGTGCTTGCAAAGATAAATATCAAATACTCTGTCCCCATCCTTATAATCCTTAATATACTTCATTTTGTTCCTCCTTCTATTCTGGTTTTAATCCAAGCACTGCTGATAATTCCAGTTCTCTATAACCGTCAGGTCCATGCCGCATCAATTCCATTTTAATTTCACTGCCCGGTTCCCGTAAAAGAAGCTCCTTTACCAGCTCCTGATAACTATTAATCTCTGTTCCATCCAGTTTTGTAATCACATCTCCGCTTTGGATTCCTCCATCCATTGCAGGAGAGTCCATGTCTATTTCTGTAATATACGCCCCAAAGGGAACCCCCATTTTTGAATTAGCCTCCTGCGTTACATCTGTTCCGTAAACACCAAAATATGCAATATCACTGTCGTTAGAAAGGCTTTCAACGACCTTTTTTAGTTCTGTGATTCCCACTGCACTGATCAGATTTTTCAAGTCGCTTGAATTATGGGACATGTCAATGATGCCCACTATTTGTCCATTCAAATTAATAAGCACTCCACTGGCATTTACACTTCCATAAATATCGGTAGTCATGTATTTATAATTAGAATCAGGAAGCTTAATTGCATTTCCAACAGATGTTATATTTCCATAGCAGATAGAATCTTCCGTTCCCATAGGCCTCCCTAGTGCAATAATCGGACTTCCTGAAAGACTGCTGCCTGATGTCCCTAAAACTGCTGCCTTTGCAACTTCCAAAGTACTGCTTTGTATTATAGACTTTGAAATAGAAATAACTGCCAGCCCTGTATTATTATCTTTCTTTTTCATGGAAGCCGGGTATTCCTGTCCATCTGCAAATGCTATCTTTATAGAATCTGCATCTTTAATACTGTTTATATTTGCAAGAATTAAAAGTTCCTTTCCATTATCAGCTACAATAACGCCGGATACAGCGCCCTCGCTTTCATATTCATTGTCAAGCCATCCCACATCAGAGGTTACTCCAAGCACAGTAACAATTGACTTGCGCGCCTGTTTTGCCACTTCTTTTACATTTCCAAGCAGTGACAGATAATCCTCCACACCCAATTCCAAATCCAGATCCATTTCTGATAAAACTTGTGCGATCTGTTCATTTTCCAATAATGGTGCCTCTGTAGGCTCTGGTTGTATTTGGGAATCATCCACAATCATATCTTCAGGAAGTATCTCATTTTCTTCTGTTTCTTCCACCAGAACTACCGCTTGGGGTTCTTCCTCCGGATAAAGGCGGTTACTGATAACAGGCTCAAGCAACAAAAACGTAATGCAGGCAACCAAGCCAAATACCACTGCCATTGCTGCTGTGATTAAAGTACGCCTGACCAGTTTTCTTTTGTTCAACGGTCTTTGTTTAATTGTCTCTTTCATAAAATCAGTATTATCCTGATTTCTATTTTCTTCCATATAATAAATTACTCCCTCACTGCATCAACTAATTTATAATTTCCAGCATATATAAAGGTTATTATAGCACAAGTCCGGCAAAAAGCAAAAGCCGGGGGCTTCCTTTCGGAACATCCCCCGGCTTCATCCTTTTTATTATTATGTTTCTATACCCCTATTTTCAAACAGACCTTCGGAGATTCAGAGTCCCGGTCTTTAGGCAGATACGCTATTTAACAAACCTTCTGATACGTCCATGCCGGGAACGCTTAGGAATATGTTCTTCATCACATTTCCATACAAAACCACAATTATAACATGTATAAATTCTATTCATATTCGTTATGCCTCCTCCCTAGCATACCCAGCTTCCGGCTCTTCCCATGTACGCAACGCAGGATATTTCCAAAGATAAGTTTTGTGGCCTGCAGGATTTTCAATATAAGCACCGGAAAACCAATTTGCATCTTCATTACCATCATCTGCTGCTGATTGATTTTATCCCAGTATTTTTCCTCCATAAGCAACTACCTTGTCAAGCGTATTTGTTATAGGCTCATCCATATGAACCTCCATCATAAAAAATGGTTTTTCTTCCCCTGTGGAATCATGATACAGTCTGGTATTCATATGCCCCGGAATTTTCCCTGATCCATCTTTTTATATAACTGGGGTAATATCCTCTCACCTGCACATCCGTAAACAAATATCCGCATTGTTCTTTAAGCATTACCTTTATCATGTCATCAGGGTTTGGCGTTGCAGGGTAGTATGGTACACTGGCAATCATGCATCCTATTTTGTTCTCCTGATCCATTTCATGCGCAAGTCTGGTCGTTGCTGCCGAGGCAACAAGCTCATGATGCACTGCCTGCAGCTTATCTTCTAAAGTAAGTTTTTCATTTGGAGTCCATATCCCACCGCTTAAAAGCAGATGATTCAATACAGAATTAATTTCATTAAAAGCGAGCCAGTAATGAACTTTTCCCTTATATCCTTGAAATACTGTTTTACAATAATTTAAATAAAAATCTATTACTTTTCTGCTTCTGAATCCATCATATCTGACGGAAAAACAATCTTTCTCCTCCATTCATGTTACCGCTATCATTAAGAACAGCCATATAAGCCACCGTTCCTTTTACCGTTTTTATCAAAGTAAATATGATCTAGCCATTTTTTTCTCCAAGCAATTGACAAGTGCTGTAATCATAGGTGGAAAAAATATATACACAATTTATCTATAACCTTCCCGCATATATACTATTTACAACAGAAGAATTAACTATTTGCATTCAACAATATGAAAGCAAAAAAAGCGTGGATTTTATAAAACATGCCGATAAAAATTTTTAACAAGAATATTTTGTTGTCTTTCTGCACAAAAAATTGTTTTTCTAATTGATTTTATGTGAATGACTAGATATTTTTTCAGATAAAGTCATAGAATCTTTATTCACGAACCAGCAGGAAACAAAAATACATTTTTGTTTCTTTTTTGACATAAAAATAAGCGCTTTCCGAAATCGGAAAACGCTTATTTATTCTATCGGCGTGACAGGATTCGAACCTGCGGCCTCTACGTCCCGAACGTAGCGCTCTACCAAGCTGAGCCACACGCCGTAACCTACAACAATGTTCATGATACAATTTTTAGAGCCAATTGTCAATAAAAAACTAAAGCAACAGATAAACTACTGTTATGATCAGTCCAATGCAAAACAACAGCAGCCCAAAAGAAAGACTTCTTCCTACAATAGTTCCATCCTCCGAAAGTTCCTCATAAATCATTGCATATTTGTGCACATAATCAGTCTTTTTAGGATGCTTTCTCCATATGGTGGCATTGGCAAGCCTCTCCAATCCATTTACAAAGCTTCCTGCCAGATGGGTGATATAGTTTCCTTCCTCCAATTCATGAGGAAGCTTACTATCCCTGTATACTGTTTTACGCAACAGTACCACTATCCCATCAACCAGACTATCCAATACCCTGCAGACCACTCCAAGTACAAAAGGCAGGGCATATAGCAATATAGGCCGGTAAAACAAGTTTTCAAGATCCAGATACTTATGCCATCTATTTACATATACTTTCTGTCCATTTATCTTTTTCATAAGCCACAGCCTTACCACCACCAGGTAAACTGCCGCTCCAATCATCAGTGAAACTACCGCCCCTTTTAAATTAGCAGGGGAAAACCATGCTGTAATATGCTGCTGACCTTTTACCTGCATAAAATCCTGCCCAATACTGGCAATTTTACCCATAACAGAATCAGGCAAAAGTCCCATAACCGGAAGTATGGATGCACAGACTGTCAAAACAACCGCACTCATTTTATTCATATAGATTTTTTTCATGGCATCGTACTTTTCCTGTACCTTATCATCTGCATTTTTTTCTATAAAAATTGCAAAATAAAGTTTTGTCATATATGCCGCTGTAAGACCGCCGCTGGTTAAAAAAATCCACTCGATTCCCTTCATTGCTCCGGTACCCAAAACTCCTGTCACAGCACCTTCACGCACCAGATTTAAATATTCTATTATACTTTCATGTATCAGTGTTTTACTTACATAACCATTAAAAAACGGTACCCCTGAAATTCCAAGGGAACCCATCAGAAAAATATAATTAAGCAAAGGTTTTTTTCTTCCAAACCCACGAATCTCATTTAAATCTAGTTTGTGAACATTCATAAACACCACACCAGCCGCCATAAAAAGCACCAGTTTAATCAAAGAATGGTTTACCATATGAAGCAGGCTTCCTCTTACCGCAAGCATATTTTCCTCATACAATAATCCAGACATTGAAACCCCTGTCAAAATAAAACCAATCTGAGAAACCGAAGAACAGGCAAGAGTTCTTTTTAAATCCACAGAAAACAAAGCAAGCACTGCACCTGTTACCATCGTACATACTCCAAGAATTAAAAGAAAACTCCCCCAAATACTCTCACCTGAAAATAAATAGCATGTGAGAATCAAAATCCCAAACATGCCAGCCTTTGTTAAAATCCCGGAAAGCAGTGCAGAAGCGGGTGCAGGCGCCACCGGATGGGCTTTTGGAAGCCAAATATGAAGTGGAAACATACCCGCTTTTGCTCCAAATCCAAAAAGAACACATAAAGCTGCAATCCAGATCTTCTGCATAGCTCCTGGGACAGATGCATTCACTGACAACTCTTTTCTGTATCTGCCGATTACATCAGACAGTTCGTCAAATTTAAGCGTTCCGCAAATATGGTACAAAAGAAAAATTCCCATCAGCATCACAAGACCGCCAATCACTGCCACCGCCAGATATGTAGCTGCCGCCCTCATGGATTCTTTCTTTTCATCATGGGCAACCCACACATAGGAAGTAAATGACATCATCTCAAAAAACAAGAACGTAGTATAAAAATCGGCCGATAAAAATACGCCTTCTGTTGCCCCCAATGTAAGCAGTAAGAAGAAATAGTATCTGTTTCTGTTTCGATAATGAGCAAAATACTCCCTTGAAAAAAGGGTAGTCATAAACCACATAAAAGCTGCAATGGTTCCATAAAGAATCCGAAATCCGTCCAGTCTGAAAGAAAGTCCTAATCCGCAAAATCCCGGAAGCTCTATTACCCCATTTATGCTGCCGCTAATTAATATTCTGATCAGCAAAAGAAAAAAAGCTCCAAACTCCACCCCTGTCACTATACTGGCAAAATAATCCCGAAAATCTTTCTTTTTTCTTCCAATTAAGTAGCAAATCGGTGCAGCGGAAATTGGAAAAAATATTAACCTGCAAATCATAAAATTCATATTTATAACCATGCTCCTCTCAAAATGCGGAGACTTTATGCATAACCCAAATCTCCTGATTAAACCACCTTAATACATTCCTGCTGCTACACTTATAAAAAAATTCACCAGCGGTCCGGAATAAAGACCAAAAGCAACCATACAAAATGTAAAAACAAATAAAGGTAAAAGCATCTTCCAACCAGGATCTTTTATTCCTTCTAAAGAAGTCATATCAAAATCTTTTTGAGGAAAAAATCCCCGTCCAACAATTGTCAGCATATAAATTGCCGTAAGAAGCGCAGAAATTAAAAGGCATCCAATTCCAAAAAAGGTAATTACATTTCCACTTTCCACAGCTGCCGAAGCTAAATTCCATTTACTGACAAATCC
>OFFB01001853.1_pt1 | contig 11175 bp, 14 predicted proteins | sample 1521281 | NCBI WGS metagenome assembly OFFB01 (sample SAMEA3504109, study PRJEB24116) | mouse gut metagenome | biome: mouse gut; feature: mouse-associated habitat; material: faeces | place: Denmark | collected 2011
TTCGGTTGCTTGCTTCTTTACCGTACATGAGCATTTGAGCCGGGGTTGTCCGAGCCGTAGCCCTCCAGCAGATTGACAACGCCCCAAACGCCGAGGCCCGCGCCCAGCGCGATAACAAGGGTCTGCAAAGTGGTGATAGCGGATGCGAAAAATGCCATATAGTCCTCCATTTCTCCGGGATTTTCCCGGGCACAAGAAAAGCCGCCCGGTATAGGCGGCAGGTGACACTTCGGGACAAAATGTCCCAAAGCTATACAAAAGCGTCCGGGTCGTCCAAATCGTCATAGTTGAGGATGTCCTCGTCCTCGTCTATGGGCGTTCCGTCCGGCACGTCCGCCTCGTACACGGTGTACTGCTCGTTGGGATTGAGCTTTTTTATACGGCGGCAGATAAGCCGCTCCAGCGAAAAGGCGTTTTTCTTCTTGTCCGCCTCCGCCGTGTATCGGTAGTTGGGGTGCTGTTTCAAATCATATTTCCGGGAATAGAACGGCGGCAGGCCCCGCAGTTGCAGGATGCACCTGTCGCCGGGCATGGTGGCAAGCTCGGCGGGGGTCATAAGCTCCCGGCCCAGCCGCTGGGTGTTCTGGTTGTAGCTTTCCGACTGCCCACGGGAGCGGCCCTCGGTCTGCATGGAGATGGTGGCCTTGCCCAGCCAGTTCTCCGATATTTCCTTGATGGTGCTGGCCTCCCGGCCCCCGAGGAATACCACGCTGTCCATGTTGCCTAAAATGGTTTCCGCGTTCTTGTCGTAGATTGCCTTACATTGGGCCAACTGCTGGTAGAACAGCGTCAGGCTCACCTCCCGGGAGCGGATGACCGCCACCAGCTTTTCGAGGTTCGGCACTTGCCCGGTGTTGGCGGCCTCGTCCCACAGCACCCGCACATGATGGGGCAGGCGGCCCCCGTGTACGTTGTCCGCCCTTTCGCACAAGAGATTGAACATCTGCGAAAACGCCAGAGCTACAATAAAGTTGTAGGTGGTGTCGGTATCGCTGATGATGAAGAACGCCGCCGTCCGTCTGTCCCCCAGCTTGTCAAGCTCCATCTCGTCATAGCTCATAATCTCCCGGAGTTGCGGGATGTCAAATGGGGCCAGCCTTGCGCCACAGCTAATAAGTATGGAGCGGGCGGTCTTGCCGCTGGCCAGCTTGTACTTTTTGTACTGCTTGACCGCGAAACAGTCCGGCTTGCGCTTTTCCAGCCCGGCGAACATATAGTCCACCGCGTTCATAAAATCGTCATCGTCCTCCTTGACCTCCATGCCGGAAATCATGTCTACCAGCGTGTTCATGTTCTTGTCCTCGTCCGGGCCCTCGAAGATGATATAGGCGATAAGGGCGCAGTATAAAAGCGTTTCTGATTTCGTCCAGAACGGGTCGCCCTCCTTGCCCTCGCCTTTGGTGTTGGCGATTAAGGTATTGACGAATTTCAAAATGTCGGCCTCGTTGCGGATATAGGCCAGCGGGTTATAGTGCATGGAGCGGGAAAAATCAATGCTGTTAAAAACCTTGATTTTATAGCCCTTTTTCCGTTGCAGGAAATACCCGGCCTGCTCCAGCACCCCGCCTTTTGGGTCTACCACCACATAGGAGGAATGGGCCTGGAGTAATTGCGGGGTAAGCCAGAACCGGGTCTTGCCGGAGCCGGAGGAACCGACAACACAGCAATTCAGGTTCCGGGCGTTGGCGGGGACGGCGGGCCGGGTGTTGGTGGTGAGAAATTCCGTCCCGGTCAGAATGATGTTGTTCTCAAACCTGGGGTCGGTGAACGGCTTGATGTCTTTTTCCGTTCCCCAGCGGGCCGAACCATACTCTTCATCCCGGCGATATTTTTGGGCTTTTTTGCTTTTCTGGTAGATAACCAGCCGGATCGCCACAGCCCCCGCGATGCCAGTGAGCCAGTCAAAAGGAGCAAGCCCCGGCGCGAAGTCGGCAAAGGCCGGGCCGAGGGCCGCCACCATCCCCACCAGCTTGTGGGCCAAATCCGCCCCCGCCGCCAGACGGTAGGCCGTCCCCACCTTTAGGCAGGCCCACGCGATGAACAGATAGGGGAGGTTCGGCAAAAGGTACTTTTTCAGCTTATCTGTCCTCATGGGCGGCCTCCTTTACGCGGTCTTTCTTTTGGGGCGCGGGCTGGCGCAGTATCTCGGCGGCGGCCCGTCTGAGCTGTTCCCGGATGGGTACGCGGTCAGTCTTTGCCTTATCCAGCACCCGGCGGGAATACTCCCCAAAACAAGCTGTGATTGGATGCTGTGAAAACTAACGTCTTTTCACGACAAAAGTACATAGGCACATCAAGCCAACTTTCGGTTGCAATGACACTACGCAGCCGGGGGCTGGCTTTCTGTTTGCCTGGAACGTCTGCCACCATCATACTACGGGTTGCGTCCTACCGCAAGAAAGGAAGGCCAATATAACTACAATTCAACCAGCAGGGGCGAAAACCGCCACCATTTACCGCCGTATTGGTTCCACCACCTACAAGGTGCGCGTCCATTTCAGCGAAACTGCCAAGGAAACCATGAACGACAAAATTCTGCATTTAATTCGGCGCGGGGCCGTGACAAACGGTTATGACTGTAGTGCAATGGGGATACCACAAACGAGCCAGCCGCTTGAAGGGAGTTCAACATGAACGAGAAGCGGTTGGAGCCGGAGAAGATCACGGCATTATACGAGCGTCTCAGTCGTGACGATGAGCAAATTGGGGATAGTAACTCAATCGTGAATCAAGAGGACATTTGTCAAGGATATTTTCACCCTAAAACGCAATGTTTCCTTTCCCATGATACCAGCGTTATTCAATACTACCCCACATAAAGGCAGAGGACAGCACCTTGTAGATGCTGTCCTCTGTGTAGTTAGCCAAACCCTAAGCAGAAGGCACAAATCTCACATTTCCCCTATGGCGAACAAAATCTCAATAATGGTCCCGCGTCCATTCCCGCTATGCAATTTGATTTCTGCGTGATGATACTGCGCGATATGCTTGACAATCGACAGCCCCAGCCCGGTGCCACCGGAAGCCTTGGAGCGGCTTTTATCCACTCGGAAAAACCGTTCAAATACTCGCGCCTGATACTCCGGGGGGATGCCAATCCCGGTATCTTTCACGGAAACAGTTGCGGCAGTATCACCTGTTAAAACAGTAACTTCCACCTTGCCGCCGTCTATGTTGTATTTTATGGCGTTGTCGATCAGGTTATAGAACATTTCATACAGGAAGTTCCGCACTCCGTCTACCATCAGATTTTCGCCTGAAACGGACAGGCCGATATGCCGCTCCTCCGCCCGCTCCCGCAAAGCGGATACCGCACTGTCCGCCAGTTCCAAAAGGTTCACCTGTTCCTTTTCCGGCGCGGTTCCCTCGTCCAGCTGCGACAAGTGAATAATGTCCTCCACCAACGTTACCAGCCGCGCCGCCTCTGTACGGATGACGCCGACAAACTGTGGAACATCCTCCTGCTTGACAAGGCCGTTCTCTAACAGCTCGGCGCTGCCCATGATGGATTGCAGGGGCGTTTTCAATTCATGGGACACGTTGGCGGTAAACTCCCGGCGGCTGCGTTCTGCGGCGGCCTGTTCTGTCACATCAAAGGCCAGCAGCACCGTTCCCGCTGTAAGTCCGTCCACTGTGATCCGGCTGATGTCAAATTGATACTCCCGGTCATTTCGCACAGCGCGGACTTCGCTATGTCCTCTCTCCAGTGCGGTCTGAACAGCAAGATTGATTGTATGGTCACGGTCTATCACAAGAAATTCCTGTCCAACGCAGGCACTGTCCGCATGAAAAATTGTCCTCGCGGCGGGATTGATGCTTAAAACGACACCTTTCCCATCCAGCAGAACAAGCCCCTCGCCCATGTTTTCTGTAATCTGCTCAAATTCCTCGGTTTTCCTTCTCAATTCCCGGAGCTGTGCCTCGATCTGCCGGTGCTGCTGGTGGATACGTCCCAGGAGAGGAGATAATTCCTCATAGGCGTCGTTTTCCAATGGCCTGTCCAAGTCCAGACGGTTCAGCGGCGCAACGATGCTTTTCGCCATCCGATGGGCCAGCAGAGCGGAGAGAATGGCCGCTATGATTGCAGTCAGCAAAATCGGCTGAAGCATCCCCATCGCCAGGGCAAACACCGTCAACTGGCTGATGGAAATACGCAGGACGGTTCCATCCGTCAGCCGCTGTGCATAGTACAGCGTCCGCTCGGTCAATGTCTCGGAATAGCGAACCCCGCCGCTTTCACCTTCGGCCATGGCTTCCCGAACCTCCGCCCGATCTGCGTGGTTTTCCATCTCCGCCGCCGGGACATGGGTATCGAACAACACCTTGCCGTCAGCAGCGATCCAGGTCAGGCGGCAGTCCGCTACGGACGCAAACCGATAGGGAGAGGCCAACTGCTCCAAATAGCCGCTTCCACCTGCTTCCACCCCATAAGAGGCCAAACGAAGTTCATCCCGCAGCTGTTTCTCTTGGACGTTTCTGTAATAGTCATACAGACAGCCCATGATAATCACCAGGCTTGCCAGGAGAACGGAAACCGCCGCCAGCAGGATAGAACGGAAGATTTTCTTTGTCATGCCTTTGCCTCCAGCCGGTAGCCGATATGCCGCACCGTTTCGATCATCCCGCCATAGTCTCCCAGCTTCTGCCGGAGCGTCTTGATGTGCATATCAACCGTCCGGGTTTCCCCGGTGTAATCCACGCCCCAAATGTCGGATAAAAGCTGTTCCCTGGTGAACGCAACGCCGGGGCGGGAGAGGAACAGGCGAAGCAGTTCAAATTCTTTGTAGGTGAGCAAAATACGTGCTCCGTCTGCGGTAACTGTCCGTTCTTCCAGATCCATCGTCAGACCACCGGCTGTCAACTGCTTTGCCGGAGATGCTGGCTGGCAGCGGCGCAGGACGGCTTTTACCCGCGACACCATTTCCATCATACCGAAGGGTTTCACCAGGTAATCGTCCGCGCCCAGATCCAGGCTTTGGATTTTATCGTATTCCGCGCCCTTGGCGGTGGCCATGATGACGGGAATATCCGCAAGATGTACCGTCGCCTTCATCCGCCGCAGCAACTCCACGCCGTCCATTCCCGGCAGCATGACATCCAGAATGACAAGCTCCGGCCGCTCTGTTTCCAGCGCCGCCAGGAACGCTCCGCCGTCCTCAAAGCCCCTGGCCTCAAAGCCGGTGGAGCGCAGGGTGTAAAGCTCAATATCCCGAATGCTGGCATCGTCCTCTACACACCAAATCATAGCGCTTCTCCTTTGTGTTCCCCGGTCACGGCAAAAATCACCCATTCCGCGATATTGACCGCATGATCTCCAATACGCTCCAGATATTTGTCGATCATCAGCAAATCAAGAGCGTGTTCGCCGCAGTCGGGGTTTGCCGCGATGTTCCCGATCAGCACCTGTTTTACCCGGTCAAAGCATTGATCCACAATGTCGTCATGGGCAATCACCAGCTTGGCGCGGACAGTATCTTTCTGGACGTAGGCATCCACGCTTTCCGTAACCATTTTGATGACCTCCGCCGCCATTTCCCGGATATGGCCCACGTCCTCCGGCACATATCCCTGGGCCAGCATTGCCAGGATGATCTCCGCGATGTCGGCGGCCTGATCTCCGATGCGCTCCATATCCGTGATGATCTTCATAGCGGCGGAGATCTGCCGCAGGTCCCGGGCCACCGGCTGCTGCTGGAGCAGCAGCTTCAGGCACAGCGTTTCAATGTCCCGCTCCATCTGGTCAATCTCGCCCTCCAACGGCTTGACCTGTTCCGCCAGTGTGCGGTCACCGTTCTCCAACGCCTTCGCCGCCTTTGAGATGGCCTCCTCGCACAGCGCCCCCATCTGGATCAGCTCCGTATTCAGAAGGGCGAGCTGGCTGTCAAATCTGCTCCGCATCACCCAAACCTCCCTGTGATATAGTCCTCGGTCCGCTGATCCTCCGGTTGAGAGAACAGCTTTTCCGTTTCGTCATACTCGATCAGCTCTCCCAAGAGGAAGAACGCCGTGCGGTCTGAAATACGCACCGCCTGCTGCATGTTGTGGGTCACGATAACAATAGTGTACCGCTCTTTCAGCCCCATTGCAAGCTCCTCAATTTTAGAGGTGGAAATAGGGTCCAGGGCGCTGGTGGGTTCGTCCATCAGCAGCACCTTCGGCTCCACGGCCAGGGCGCGGGCGATGCAAAGCCGCTGCTGCTGGCCCCCGGACAGGCCCAGGGCGTTCTTTTTCAGCCGGTCTTTTACCTCGTCCCAAATGGCCGCGCCCCGGAGGGACTGCTCCACAAGTTCATCCAGCTTGGCTTTGTTTTTGACGCCGTGCGTGCGGGGGCCGTAGGCGATGTTATCATAGATGCTCATGGGGAAGGGGTTGGGCTTCTGGAACACCATGCCGATTTCCTTACGCAGAGCGTTCACATCCAGGCCGGGAGCGAAAATGTCCGTATCCAGATACCGCACCTCTCCGGTGATCTTCACGCCGGGGATCAGGTCATTCATGCGGTTCAGCGTTTTCAGAAAAGTGGACTTTCCGCAGCCGGAAGGGCCGATCAGAGCGGTGATGTTGTTCTCTGGAATCTGGATATTGATATTTTTCAATGCCTGGGCGCTGCCGTACCACAGGCATAGATTTTTTGCGGTAATTGCGTTGTTCATAGCGCCCTCCTTTTCTTGAAGCAGCGGCCCGCCAGGGCGGCGGTCAGATTGACCGCCAGTGTCAGGAGCATCAGAATCGCGGCAATGGCAAAAGCCACACCGAACTCCCCCTGCTCCTTCGCGTAGACATACAGCGCCACGGTGAGGGTAGCCCCCGGACTGGTCAGGCCGGTAAAAAAGCCGTTCAGCGCATGGGCGAAGCCCGCTGTAAACAGCAGCGCCGCCGATTCACCCAAAATGCGCCCCACCGACAGGATGCAGCCGGTGATGATGCCGTCCGCGCACCCAGGTAGTACCACGGTGCGGATGACCCGCCACTTCCCGGCCCCCAGGCCAAAGGCCCCCTCCCGGTAACTTTGCGGAACCGTCCTCAAACTCTCTTGGGTCGTTCTCATGACAGTTGGCAGGTTCATCATCACCAGGGTCAGCGCACCGGCCAGCAGGGAAGTCCCGAACACTCCGGTAAATACCAGCATCCCAACAAGGCCGTAAATGATAGAGGGAATGCCAGAGAGGGTTTCCGCCGTATATTCGATGACAGACACCAGACGCTTATTTGCGGCGTACTCGTTCAGGTAGACCGCTGCCCCCGCCCCCAAAGGCAGGACGATCAGCAGGGCGGCAAGGATGATGTAGACGGTGTTCAGAATGTCTGGCAGGATGCCGATGGTATCTGACAAGTAGCTGGGCTTGGTGGTCAGCAGCTCCCAGGTCAGGTTGGGGAGCCCCGCCGCCAGCACATAGCCTATGAGGGACAGCGCCAGAGTGCACACCAGCAGCACCGACAGGGCGCACAGCAGCCCCATTGCGCCAATATAGGCCCTCCGGGATGGGGAGATCGGTCTGTCCAGCATAATCAGCCCTCCTTTTGTCCTTTGAGGAAGAAATTCAGCGCGGCATTAATCAACATGATAAAAAGGAACAGTACCAGGGCGATGGAAAACAGCGCCTGCCTCTGGAGGCCGCTGGAATAGGACATTTCGCTGGATACCGCCGTGGTAAGAAATCGGACGCTTTCAAACAGTGAGGGCATATTTGCCGCGTTGCCGGATACCATCATCACCGCCATAGCCTCCCCGATGGCCCGGCCTACTCCCAGCACCACCGCCGCCGCGATGCCGCTTCGCGCCGCAGGGACGGATACCCGAAAATAGGTTTCTATCGAGGTCGCGCCGAGGGCCAGGGATGCGTCCTCGTACTCTTTCGGTACTGCCTCCAGCGCGGTAATGGATACTTTGATGATGGAGGGCAGAATCATGACCGACAGGACGATGATTGCCGCCAGCAGGCTGGCCCCGTCCGGCACATGGAACAGCGCCCGGACACCCGGTACCAGCACCAGCATCCCCACCAGACCGTACACCACCGACGGAACGCCTGCCAGGAGGCTGACAGCGGCCTCCGCCACAGCCTTGACCTTTGGCGGAGCCAGCTTTGCCAGATAGACCGCCGCGAAAAATCCCACCGGAACGCCGAACAGGATGGCCCCAGCCGTACCGTAGACGCTGGTAAGGATGAACGGGAGAATGCCATATGAGGGCTGGGCGGCGGTGGATTCCCAGGTGTCACCCAGCAGAAAGGGAACAAGCCCGATTTGCCGGATGGCAGGGATGCCGGAGACCACCAAATATACGGTAATCAGCAAGACACAGCCTACCGTAACCAATCCCAGCATCAGAAATATCCCGTGGACTGCGGTTTCCAGCAGTTGCTTTCTACTGCGCATAGTCAATTTGCCGCCACAGCGCCCGCGCCAGAGATCAGCTCCGCCGCATCAGGGGAGGTTGCGAAGTCGAAGAACTTTTGCGCTTGCTCCGAAAGGGGCGTGTCCGTCTTGGTGACCAGGACAAAGGGCCGCTGAATGACATAGCTGCCGTCCTTTACCGTATCCTCCGTGGGCGCTACACCGCTTACTGTAAGGGCCCGCACGGTGTCCTTGACGGAGGCCAGGGAGGCGTAGCCGATGGCGTCCGGGTTTTGGGACACGGCGGCGATCACATCGCCGGTAGAGGTCAGCTCCTGGCGGTATTGGCAGTTGTCCGATGTGCCGGTGATGGATTCAAAGCCGTCCCTGGTGCCGCTGCCCGCTTCCCGGCCAATCAGGACGATCTCAGCATCGTGTCCGCCCGCGTCTTTCCAGTTGGTGATCTCGCCGGTATATATTTTGGCGATGGTATCCACGTCAAGGTCGGAGATAGGGCTATCAGGGTTGACGATCACCGCGATACCGTCATAGGCCAGCACCGTCCCGGTCAGCCCCTGGGCGGATTCCTCCGCCTTCAGGTCGCGGCTGCTGAGGCCAATGTCACAGCGCCCCTCCAAAACCGCCTGGATGCCAGAGCCGGAGCCGGTGGGGTTGTAGGTGAAGGTCACACGGTCGTTCTGCGCCTCAAACGCCTCACCCAACGCACCGATCACCTTCTCCATAGAGGTAGAGCCATCAGTGGTGACGGTGCCGGACGTTTTCTGTGAACATCCCGCCATAACCGACAGGGCTAGCACAGCAACCAGCATAAGACTTGCAAATTTTTTCATGTTCAAATTCTCTCCTTTCAACTTTTGGGGTACGAGAAAAGAATACTGCTGGTGTGTAAAATTCAAAAGAGAGGTATTGTAAAATGAATGTAAAATCGGGTATCACCATTGTAGCAAGCAGTGCCTTTGTTCCCACAAAGGCTCGAAACAGCGGTTCCCGGCGATGCCGGAAACCGCAGTTTCTGCTTGTTGGGGTCGTACCCCAAACCCCGTGAACAGCCCCGTGACCGGGGCTGGCTGCGCGTTCGTTTCACGAACGCTGTTGTCCCTGCTGCGCAGGAAAAGACGGAGCCTGCGCCCCTTTGCAGAGCGAAAAAGCGGCAGTCCTGTCCTTGCCACCATCATCGGATAGCGGCAAGACTGGCAAGGGTCTGTCTGGATAATTCCCAAATCTCGTCCAGGCGTTTCTGCAAATCCTCAATGTCCGCCGCATAGATGCTCCCGGTTTCGTTTGACCGTTTCGCGTACTGGTTCAGATTATTCGTGCATCGTTGGAGCATGGAAACAAGCTGGCGCACATCCTGCAAATCCAGCCTGATGCAGATTCCGTCCAGCGCCATCTTGCGGACATAGGCGCTCATGTTCAGAACGCCAGCGTCCTCCATTTTGAGTTTTATCCGCTCCTTGTCCTCCGGCGAGATGCGGATTTTCAATTCTTCGGTTCGTTTGCTCATTGTTTTTTGGTTCCTCCCATCGCAAATAAGATCAACCGTTTTTGATTTTCGGCATCGTATCACAAATCAAAATTTGTCAATCAACAGGGCCTCTATCCCCCGAAAAGCCAGCATTTTCAAGGCTTTTGAGCTTTACCCGCCTGCCCTTTTCCCTTGATTTTTCCCTTATGAGAAAATTTAAGGGAAAACCTCGTCAGCCGCTGCTCACTACCTTGTTCAGAAGCCTTGCGCTGGAACGCTTTGCCTCTCTGGTGGCGTGGGCGTAGATGTTCATGGTCGTGTTGACATCCGAGTGTCCCAACAGCTCCTGCACATCCTTGGGGGCCGCGCCGTAGGAGAGAAGATTGCTGGTAAAGGTGTGTCTCAGCATGTGGAAGTGGAAGTCCTCCAGGCCGGGGACCTTCTCCTTTGCCCTCCGGCACATGAGGCTGCTTGCCGCTAACGCGTACTCGTGAAATAGCGTCTCATTTGGCACTTAACATTTTATATAATTTCACTTATAATAAGTTTACTTATAAAAGGAGGCGGTATTATGTACATTTACAAAAAATCTATTACAGGTAAAGCCGACATTCAAAAAATCTGGGAACTCTATTCCGATGTAACCAAGTGGAGTCTATGGGATGAAAGCGTAAAGTCTGTTCGGCTTTCCGGCCCTTTTTGCGCTGGCACCCACGGTGTCATGGAAATGGAGCATGGGCCTAATTTGCCTATTGTGCTGACCGAGTGCGAAGATAAAAGAAGTTTCACCACAAAATCTGAACTTGGCCCTATCACAGTTACATTTGGACATCTCTTGAAAGAGGATGCAAATGGTGTTACTATTACTCATACCGTTACCATTGAGGGCGGCGAAGAAAACCAGATGAAAGGTATGGGGGAAGGTATCACAGCAGGAATACCGAATTGCCTGCAAAAGCTCCTTTCCACATAATAGGGTATTATGAAGTTTGCAGGATGTAAAAATCACAAGGAAAGTATTGGGCTGCTTTTTTGGCAATCATACAGTGCCATCCAGGTGGCTGTAGCCCTGGCAGAGGCTTTTGCATGTGGTGTAAACGATCTGCCGCTGTCAATGGTTCTCTCCTGGTATGAGCAGAAGGCTGTGTGTATCCTGCTGACGCTTTTGCACCTGGGAATCCAAAATATCCGCTTGGGGCCTACACTTCCGGCGTTCCTGTCGCCCAACGTGTTGCAGTATCTGGCGGAGCATTATCACATTGCCCCGATCACAACCCCGGAGAGTGATTTGGAGGTACTGCTGAAATAATGCTGATTATAACCGCCGCCCCTCTATATGAGTGGCGGCGGTT
>OFFB01001856.1_pt1 | contig 11162 bp, 13 predicted proteins | sample 1521281 | NCBI WGS metagenome assembly OFFB01 (sample SAMEA3504109, study PRJEB24116) | mouse gut metagenome | biome: mouse gut; feature: mouse-associated habitat; material: faeces | place: Denmark | collected 2011
TTATCAACCACCCTTCTTGGAATTCCCTATATTTGAATTATACAGGAAGCTCCTGTTTTACCATAGTCAAATAGTCATTTAAACGCTTTTCGTCCAAAAGCTGTAATTTAGCTTCATCTACTGTACGAATATCATCACGAATTCTTTTACAAAAAGCTTCATAACTATATACTTCATATTCACTCATTGGCTCATCAGACTCCCCAACACGAATATAAGAACCTTTGATTCTACCAACGCCTTTATAAAACACTGGTCTTTCCGTAATATCTACACCCGGAATTTCAGCGGATACAATCACTTTATCTTCAATGTCACAGACCGTAAATATAGCGCATTATGACAATATTGTATGCACCAGGATCTACATACTTTGCCCCCCGACCAAATCCCGCTTTACACAAATCATCAACAAGAGACTTCAAATCTGCAGTATTCAGAATATTATTATCCAAAAGTAGAAGGTGCTGCTTAGGACCGTATTTTTCGTCAATAGTCCTAATCTGATCAACAATGCTGTTTGTCACATGAAAATGTGGCTCCAAAATAGGTACCGCACAAAAAGAACAATGGTTCGGACATCCTCTGGTAGTATAAGTAAAATAATTATCGCCGGCAGGGTACTTATAATCAATCTGTTCCAGAATATCATAATCCAGCGGCAATTCGTCCACATTGATATCGTTACTATCACCAACCACCGAAGTGTCAGTGAACAACCCAGTCAAAATATGAAAACGATCAATTCCTGTTGCTTCTACGATTTTCTCCGGCATAAGCGATGCCATAATGCCACCAACATAAAGATCATCAATGTTGTTTACCAGCAGTTTATAATGATTGATGGTTTTTACATCCACATCAAAATTAAAGGTAAACAGAGTGGTAATATAGATTCTATAAGCCAGACCTGCAAGTCGTCCAATACCTCGAAAACCTCTCTCGTCCATGCCATTCTTATCAGAATCGCCAATACTCAACAGAATCCCTCTAGTTTTTTCAGCAGGAATACCATAACCATTATCATGAATAATGATTCTCTACTTTGCACCATCGATCTGAATATGAATTGCAGCCACAGATGAAGAAATAACCCCACTTGCAACAGCTTTGTCAATAGAATCTGTGCTGTTTTGAATATATTCCCGATAAACATGCATCGGGTTAGAATACATACCTTTGGTAAGTATTTCAAGCAAAAACTTACCTGCTACAGGTTCACCCATTATTTACTACCCCCTTGATTGTAAGACGGGAAAGGAAATTGAATCTTTAGCAATGTTTTAAAAACAGGATGATGAAGAATTAAATCTCCCTTCTTTAGCCTGGTCATCATATTTGCATATACTGTAGGGACAAATTTATAGTCCGGACGGGATACCTCAATGGCATTTGTACGACCATATACATTTGTACCACAGTTGCCTTTGATACGTTCGTGAATCGCACTTCTAAACTGTTCCGCCGAAAACAGCACAACGCCTTCAGAGCGACCACGCTCAGTAATATCCAACAAATTCGCCAACAGAGGAGAATTCTTACCGGATGTAGAAGGTGCATACTTATTTAATTCGTCAACAAAAATTATGATTCGTTTAGGAACAGGCATTTTACTACTGCGGTCGTCTTGGTCATAGTCCCCTTGCTTCAAAGAATAGACGGATCGAATAATATCACCAAAAACTAAACACTGCAAAACCAGAATATGTCCGATCTTCGTTTACCAAATCAAGAGAACGTATTTTCTTCGACTCATCGGTTTCAAATGGTTTGCCCATTTCTTTGATTTCATCGTTTTCATCCTGATAAGGTTCCTGATAATAGTGATCCAGATCAAGACTTTCGTTCTGATAAAGGAGAATTTTCCGTTTATCAAATATCTCACTTAACGTAGGCATATCTTCGACTCCATCTTTACCTAAGTATTTTTGATACGAAACTGGTTAATTTTACACTCATATTTGAATGGCATAATTTCAACCGTTCCTTTATTTATTCTCGTAGTATCGCAGGTTTTTAGTCCGTCCTTTTTTAATCAGCACGCCCTCGTCAGTTAGTTCTCGCAAAAGCAGGATTGCAGTAGATTGGGACACACCAAGCTCCATTTCTATATCGCTGCGAACGATAGAACCTTTACTGCGACACAGTTTTAGGACAGCATTAATTCGTTCTTCTTTTTTTGTCACACTGGTAAAACAACTCGTTTTTCGGTTATTCAGAGCTTTTTGTTCCTTTGCGTGGAAATTGGTATTAGGAAGTGTAATCTTAAAAGCATTACTTGTTGTTTCGATTATAGGTTTTACAGCATAATCATCGTAACACTCATTGATTTTAAGAATTCCTGTACCATATGCTTCAATCAGTCGCAAACGATAGAAAATATTAGCTAAATACTGATTGCGCAATACAGACACCCCCAGCTTCACGTCATCCAATGTAATTCCTTTTACCAAACCGCCGATTGTTACAAATTCAATTCGGTCTTCAAAAATACTGATAAGAGTGGCACCACTAAAAGAATAGTCCCGATGAACTATAGCATTCAGCAACGCCTCACGGATTGCCTCTGAAGGATAATCCCGCATATCTAAGCGGTCCAGTCCTGAAAATTCTGCACGGGTACGATTGTAACGGTCAATATAATCGAAGGCTTCCTCCAACTGCTCCAAAAGAGAACCTGACAGTTCCCGGCGGTCCTTGAATACAGATTTTTTACTGCCCTCAAATACAGCCATTTTAATCATATGCGTACACTGTTCAGACAGCAAAAATGCCAGATTAGTGTACATATCATCATCACCAATCAGATGGAGCGTACGCATTTGGGCTTTTCCAAACTCTACCTTCCGTTTTTTAAAGAAGTCAGCAGACTTATCAAAAGTAAGATTCTGATCAAGAGAACGGACTGTCTCATAACTGTCACCACCGGTTTCTTTGATCATATTCAGGATGGCAGTATCTGTTGCCGGAACTGTCGATGCTCCCTGACGAACATAAACACCCTCCGGGCGAATTCCTTTTCCTTTCAGATAATACGGTCTTGCCGTACCGCGCTGGACATTTACACATACAATGGACTTTTCATCCATGACATCATTACGACATTCCACAAACATAGTAATATCTGGCCGCACAGCATCCCTAACTGCATTGGTTACACGCAACATAGTATCATCAACATTATCGACACCACAAGCTGTTCCATCGTCGTTCACTCCGATATAAAGTGTACCGCCGTCACAGTTTGCAAATGCAACAATCGTATTTTTGATGTCTTCAACATATTCTCGCTTGAATTCAGTTGTTTTGTTTTCTACGAACACAAGATATCCTCCAACCAATTCTAATCTAATAATTATTATAATCATTTTTTAATTATTTACAAGTAGAATCTGATTTTTTATGATAAAATGGATCAATTCCCTTTACAAATGTATTTAACGAACACATGAAAATGCTCTACTGAATTTTCAAATGTGCCCCTCAAAAATGTTCTGGTGATTTTGTCCGCTTTTAGTTGATACTTAATACTTATGAATTTGATATACAATCAAAAAGAACTAAGGAGGCAAACCAGAATATCAAAAAACGTATAATAAAAGCACTTTATTCGATACCATACACCACCAAATAAAGTGCTTGTTATCCCAAAATCCCCCACATTTCTACCTCGGCAGACTCCCTTCGACACAAATCGACCCATAACCCGCGTATGTCAAGTTAATGTCACAAACTTTTTTCACTTTTCCCACGCGAAAATCGCTGAAACCCGCATAACTTCGTGGGGCGTATGGTTCGCTAATGCTAAGTCAGGGCAAAATTGACGGTGAATTATTGTCAAGTTGTTTTACCAGTAAAAGTATTCACATTATCCCCTACGCCAATACAATATCCTATTTTTTCAGCTATTTTGTGTTAATATCTTTCATATTATATGCTTTCATTTTCTTTCCTGCCTTTTCATACTTATATTTTAAATACCATTCAAACTTCTGCTCATGTGTAGAAATAAATATTTGTGTATTTTTGAACTCAAATCGCAAAATATCCACCAGCCCTACCCTATTTACATCGTCAATTGTCTGAATAAGATCATCTATCAACAAAAGAGGCAAGGACTGTTGTTGTGCATACACTTGATTCATACATAATAGGAATGATAATGAAACAGCAGCAAGTTGTCCTGAGCTCATATTATATAAAATATCATGGTTATCATCTGCGGAATGAATCAATTGTAAATTTTCCATCTTCTCATCCGTTAAAATAAAAATACTTTTTCCACAGAATTTCTGTTGCAAAATCTTAGCTGTATATACATGCAACATGGGTTCAATATCATAAATAACATTTCGTTTATAGTCTTTAACTCCCTCGTTTATAGCCGTCCTATATTCACACAATTCGTTATAAACTTCATTTAACTTTATGTATCTTTTTTTAATCTGCAAAAGTTCTTGTTTTTTATTCAAAATCAATTTCTAAATTAGATAAAACTATAAGTTCGTTAATGGAAGCAAAATCTCTCACATTATTCTTTTTTGCCAATTCAGGATTTTCATCCCGCCATGCGTTCGCGGTAAATCCGAATAACGCAACATTCAAAACATCTGCTTCCACTGCATATGCCAGCCACTCTAAGTTTTCTTTATAATTTTCTGATGGGATTAAATATTTTTTAACTGCGTCTGTTTGAATCAAATAGTTATTTTTAGACAGAAATCTTTTTGCATCCCATTCAATTTTCTTTGCATCATTCTCCGCTTCTTTCAGACTTTGAAATTCTTTGATCAAATATAGTTTAAAAACAGGGCTGATCGCCGAGGCAAATTCAAATGCAATATCTTTATGTGCATACGTTCCTCCATGTTTTCCACGTTTCACAAATAGTCCCATCACTTCTGTCTTTTCAATCCATTCTGAAACACTCAGTACAAATGTATGCAAATCTGCTTCGCTTTTAAAGTGGTCGAATTCGACCGCTTAATCGCTTCATGATTTTTTCTTTGTTTTAAAAATCATCATTCATATTTAGCTTAATTAACTGTCAATTCAGCATCAAAACAATGCATAATAAGCACTTTATTCGACACCATACATCACAAAACAAAGTGCTTATTTTCTAAAAACCAACTCCATTCTACCCCGGCAGACTCCCTTCGGCACAAAGCGCCCCATACCCCGCGTATGTCAAGTTAATGTCACAATCCTTTTTCACTTTTCCCACGTGAAAATCGCTGGAACCCGCATAACTTCATGAGGCGTACGGTTCGCTAATACTAAGTCAGGACAAAATGGACGGTGAATTAGTGTCAAGGTGGTTTAGTTACAAAGTGGTTAAATTAGACTACTTTACAATCAACCCCTTATCTGATTAAAAAATTATTATTAAAATAACAATATCTACCTACAAACATTTCTAATGTTACGCAATACCATATTTTTTAAAAATAATATTCAAATCCTCTATACTAATTTTCCCTGCCAAGTAATAGGCTTTAACACTGGCTTCTACCGCTTCAAAAGCAGTATCAAACATAAACCAGTTACCTGTATTATAATATTCCTGTAATTCCATAAAATCACGCTGCAACCCATCCGGCAAATTATCTCTTAATATTATTTGTTCGTCTACATACATTATTTTTCACCACTTTCTGTACGATTCCCTATAATCTAATGCACGCCTTCATTTTTTATACATTTTAACAGTACTTTTTCATACCTGTATTCAATAATTGATATAAAGAATCTCTTCTGTATTTCTGACAATATTGGTATCTCATTAATCATTGCTTGTATTCTATCCATATTATTTCCTATTTGGGGTGTCAATCTATAAACAGCCTCTGAACATTCCGGATATTCCCTGCTTTCAATTATATGATATGGATTTACCCGTTTCCCATGTAATTCAAATATACACCTGCGTGCTTTATACGCCTCTGCTTCCATTTTATCAGGATCATTCATTACGATTCGCATCTTTTCATCATCCCATTTGCTATTTAAACAATTACCGTTATCATAAACCGGCGCAATCTCCTTCGACCTATCCTTTCTTAAAATGATTCCCCAATTGCTGTTATTACGATCTGTATTACCTATCAGTGCATCCATTATGAACATACTCCAAAAATGCTGTTTTACTCCTGGAACATCATGCAAAAACGGATGTTCCTGTATCGTCATCATAATTTCATACAAGTCTACACCCACACCATTTGTCTCATTCCCATTAGAATCTAAAAAATGGGGTTCAAAAGTGACTTTTATTTTATCAAACTCATAGAGTTTATCTCCATCTTGTAAAAAATCTTCGCAAGCAACTACAACTTTATTATTTCTGGTTCCTAAAATTGTATTGTGAACAGGCACGCCGACTATCTCGTATATCCTTGAACCAATATATTCACAGACAGGGCTATTTGAATAACTCAGATTAATATTTTTCATCTTCTGTTCTTTTAAATTACCTGGAAATTTTACAAGATAATCTTTTCCATTATAAGTAATTCCCATTTTTCGACCAGCTGTTCCGCCATACATTCTTTGATTTTGTTGAAAATTATTAAAATTTATTAATTCCAAACCATCACCTCATTTCTGATTTTCTTTTGCAGCTTTTCATTAATTACCTTTTCTATATCTTCATCTGTCAATAAATATTTTGAAATATCTTCTATTTTTTGTGTTTCAAATCCTGTAAGTATTTTTATTTCCTGTAAGGTCAGCCCTTTTTCAATCAAATTTGCAACTCCTTGCAATGCAACGGTGGTAGGTGTAAAATTATAAATATCCAATTCTTTCATTTTTTTCTTTAAAGTATGGAAAATGCTATCAGGCGTTAATTTTTCGCCATTGCTTTTTGTAAACAAATATATCCTATCAGGATATTTATGCATTCCACAATATTTTATTAAATCATCCCATATGTCTGCTTCCAGCTTTACATATATCCTTTGTTCCTCATCGCAACCTACCAATAACTGTCCCTCTTTCTCATTAAACTCTTCTATCTTCATATTAATAATAATTTTTTCTTTAAATCCGTAATTAACAAGAAGACGATAAATAACCGATTGCCCAAATTGATAAAAGTTGTTTTTATTTAAAAGCTCTATCTGCTCTTTTACAATTTTAACTTTTTCCTCTTCATCAAATGGTAAATATATTTTTTGACTTAATTCATTATTTAAGCTTAAACATATATCATGCACTATCTGCTTATTTCTGCAACCTTCCTTCAAATATCTCCACTCAAACTCTCGTTTCTTAGTATGGCTGATAAATTGATCTATTGCAGTCAAAAATCTCTGAATTGCTTCAATAGATGTTGCCCTCTTACTTGTTTCAAAATAATATTTACACGCCTGCTCAACATCTATTTTTGTAAGATTTTCAGCTAAGTCAGCCAGTGAGTAAAACTCTAGTTCTTGATTGCAATACTCCAAAAAACTCTTATAGCATGCCTGATAATTAGCCCTCTCGCCTTTTATCATTTTATAATAATCATCTAATGCCTTTTTTAATACTGCGCTCATTAGCTTTCTCCTTCTCAAACGCATCTTTCCATAAAACTATCCTTTTATTGCTATTCTTTCTATATATAATTATACCACACATCTTCTTAATGTAAAGTATCGCCTGACTCTAAAATTATATAATTACCACATCTATTCTACGAAAGTAAGTGGATTCTTTATCTAACAAAAATCAAATTGGCAAACTATTTTCCACACACAGCGCCCCATACCCCACCATCTCATTCGGATACCTCGCAAACCCCGGCAGTCTCTTCGCCCCCTTGATAAAATACGCCTTCACCTTCTCCCCATACAGATAGGGATCATTCCCCCGCACGATCCCCCATTCCATAAGGAGAGCGCTGCTACCGGTGACATAGGGCGCCGCGAAGGAAGTGCCCGAGACCACCGCGTAACTGCCCCGGCCATCGGGCACTAGGATGTCTGTCCCCGGGGCGGTAAGATCCGGCTTCATCTGCTGCTCATAATAGAACTTTCCCTCCGCCGTATCCTCCTCAAAGGGGTAGCCTCTGCCGGAAAAGTCCGCATACTCCTGATAAAGCGGATTGTAGGCTCCTACGGTGATAACTTTCTGGGCTGTGGCCGGTATCGTCATGGTCACCGCCGCCGTGGGCCGGAAAAAATTGGTGCCCCGGTTCAGCGCTTCCGCCGAGGGCAGATAAAAACTGACCGCTCCCTGTAAAATACGCACCGGCGTCAGCACAAAAGTCCAGATTCCTGCGGTAATATAGGGGTTTCCAAGAAAATCAAAATAGTATTCCTGCACCTTTGTGTAGGGGGCCGGTTCCCCACCGTAAAACAGAATCGTCGTCCCATCCAGCGTAAAATTCCGCTTTCCGTTCCTGTCAAGCGGAATCTCTAACCGCCCGCCTCCCGGGGACAGAATTTCCAACAGAAAACTGTCCCCATAATTTTTCCAGATCGAAACATTGCAGGCGCTCTGATAGTCCGCCATACTGCACTCCACAATCTTCCTTCCGTCCAGAATGACCTGCGTGTGTCCGGCGGCGGCCCCCTCGTTTCCGCTGCCCACGCAGACCACGATCTTATAACTCTCCGCCACATTATTTAAAAATGTTTCAAACAGCGATGTCCCATCGTGGGAACCGTAGGTGCTGCCGTAACTGATATTGACCGCAAGCGGCATTCCCAACGACTGCGCCTTTTGCAGCATCCAGGAAACGGCGCGCATCAGTTCCGTGGTGCGGGAGGATCCTTCCGCTCCCCTGCCGGTGCCTAATTTTACGATCAGCAGATCCGCCTTCGCCGCCACGCCCTCGCTTCCCGCCGCAATGGCCGCCACGCCGGTCCCATGACCGGACCGGTCAAACGTAAGCTCTTCTCCGTCCTGAATGCTCTGATCCAGCTGTTCTTTCGTAAATTCCACACCGTGATAAAACCCTTCCGGTGCCGTCCATCCTCTCTCTGCATCCGCCTGCAGCGTCTGATCCCAGAGATACAAAATACGGCTCCGCCCCCGGTCATCCAGAAACGCGCCGTTTTTGTAATCAATTCCCGAATCAGGAATCCCCACCAGACAGCCCTGTCCGCTTAAGAGAAGTCCTCTGTCCGTCACCTCCTGTATGCAGGAAGAAAGGCTCCCCTGTCTGATCGTGATCTCACCCTCGTACATTGCCTTCGGTTTTTCAATGTAGTCAATTTCCGGCAGGGAAGACAGCCTCTCGATCTCCCCCCGCCCTGCTGTCAGGATCGCGTAGCCTGGCAGCAGATATTCCGCCTCCAAAGTTTCAGGGGAGCCTGGCCGGGATAAATTTTCCCTTTCAAACGCTCCCCTGAGGTCTCCATGATATTTTACGATCAATTCCCATCTGTCTTCCAAAACCCCTACCGGCAGTTCCAGAGACCGTTCTCTCTCCACCGGCGCCGCTTCCAATGACAGGTTCAACAGGTTTTCCATTTTCTGTGAATCCATTTCCACACTCCTGTATAGGGCATACCCTCCTGTTACACCGGCAGTATCTTTCCGATACGCTTACAGTGCCATAACCTCAGGTCTGCTCCCTGTTTCTTACAGTATATGTAAGTCACCCGCAAAATATCTTGTATGGAACAATTTACAGCTCAGCGATTCCTCGCCGTCCGGATCACCCACTGTACCGCTGCCTCGGCCTGTACAGGCAGATTTTCCGGCGTCCGGACTTCTGCACCGGGCTCTGTCCCTCCCGCCCCCGTCTCAAAGGCCTGCAGTGCATATCTGGCAAGCAGCTCCGATACCCGTGTCCGCTCCACAGAATCCTCTGCTCCCAGAACAATCACCACCAGATCATGTTCTGCCACACCGTCATCCACGGTCAGCGAAGTGATCAGGCAGGCGCCGGCCCTGTTGGTCGTGCCGGTTTTTAATCCGGTCACTTCCGACACATTGTATAAAAGCGGATTGGTATTGCGCACCTCAAAGTCAATGGACTCCAGTCTTGCTTTCTCCAGGGAAGTGATCTCCGTAATCTGAGGATAAACCTTCAAAAGATAAGACACCAGTCTGAACATATCCTCTGCGCTCATGCGGTTCTGCCGCTTGGCGGGTACCGGTTCCTGCGTATAGACGGGCAGACCGTTGCAGTTGAAAAAAACCGCCTGGGATAAGCCCAGCTCCAACGCCTTCTGATTCATCCTCTGCACAAAAGCTTCCTCCGAACCTGCCACGGCTTCAGCCAGGCACAGGGCGCACTCGTTACTGGAGGGTAAAAGTGTTCCGATCAGCAGCTCCCGCACCGTGATCAGGGCTCCTGTCTCCAGAGGAATCACCCCGTCAGCCGACACCGCCAGCCGTCTGGCCCCGTCAGAGACCACCACCTGCTGATCCAGGCTGAGTTGTCCTGCCGAGACAGCCTCCATCGTCAAAAGACTGGTCATCAGCTTTGAGGTACTGGCTATGGCGTAAGGCATATCGGACTGATATTCATAATAAATCTCTCCGGTGGAAGCATCCCCCACCAGCACACTGTTGACGCCGTAAAAATACCCGTTCTGTTCCAGCTCGGCAGGCAGGATGCTAAATGGCTCCAGCAAATGGATCTGCAGCGTACCTGCAGAAGGGACGGTGATATCCGTATCCAGAATCATCCCCAGATCTGCCGCCATCATAAAGCAGTCATAGCCGCCGGAGGGCAGTTCCATGATCATCGTATAATAGGATACTTTCTGTCCCCCCACTTTAAATTCATTCCGTTTCAGGGAAATATCCGGATTTGTCTCTGCTTCCCAGGGCGCATTTTCCACCCCCACAGGCATGTAGGCCTCGCCAGGATTTAAGGAAACAGCATTTTTTGCTATTTCCAAAGAAAAAGATTTCTCCGTATCTCTCAGAATCATGGCCATATCCCGCAGGGAGAGATAGGTGTTGCCGGCGTAGGCATAATCCAGTGTTTTCACCATGCCGCCGGAACCGGTGTCCGTCTGTACCTGACAGATCCCCGGAATCTCAAAGGCTGCCGATGTCCTGACAGGCCAGACGGCGCACAGCATGATCACACACAATATTTCCTTTGACATCTCTCATTCCCTCCAAGTCACCTGTGAAGATTTAAATATTTAAGCATTTACTTTAAAGCGTTACGCTTTAAAGCACTAAATTATCCTTGAATATCTTAGCAC
>OFFB01001861.1_pt1 | contig 11149 bp, 6 predicted proteins | sample 1521281 | NCBI WGS metagenome assembly OFFB01 (sample SAMEA3504109, study PRJEB24116) | mouse gut metagenome | biome: mouse gut; feature: mouse-associated habitat; material: faeces | place: Denmark | collected 2011
ATGTTCCAAGCACGATGGAGTGATTGTTGTTATACTCCCACTCGCCCACAGTGAAAAACATCTTAGGGAAATAGCTGCACGTGAAATCAGTGCCGGCAACCTCATTGTAGGTCTCGACACACAGATATTTCACCAGATGAGCCATGGTAATGGCGTCATCGTAGCGAGCCGGAACCAGATAATAGTCATAGTCGCCTTCGATGTCTTCGTAGCGGTACTTGAAATCGATGTTATAGGGCTTGACAAAGTTTTCATCGAGCCAGCGGTCAAATTCATTTTTCTCGGTGTTGCCGGTGGTAATGACTGATTTTGATGTGTCGGGTTCATCGGATGAACATGAATAAAAAGCCATGCCGGCAATCAAAACCGCAACGCGAAATATATTCTGTAACTTCATATCTTTTTGTCAGTAATATTCATTAAACAAGTTTTCTTTAACGCGGATTAGCCTGGAAACCGGCATCACGCACATCTTGCGGAATCTGATATACGCGACGTAAATCATCTTTCGTCAAAAAGTCGGTGATATGGTCAGGCTCACCCTCCACATTGCATACTCTGCGCGGTATCTCGATGCCATAACGCTTGATGTCAAACCATCGCAATCCGTCGTGAAGAGTCTCGATGCGGCGCATGGCAAGCACACATTGCAGCATCGACTCCTGCATGGACCCCTCCTCGTCGATAGCGAATGACGGGTTTAGGTGCTTCTTATGGGCTGAGTTCAACCGCTTGTCATCGTCATAGCAATATTCTTTCTCGGAATAGAATGCCGTGATATGCTCCTTGGTCATGTCGGGTGTGCTCTTCAAAATCATCGCTATATTTTTCCCCCAGGTGTCAATGTCGCCAGCCGCTTCATCATATTTTTTAAGAAGCGTGTATGCCTCCGCGCGGCACAACAAAGTCTCGTCGGCAGTGAACGCAGCCACGACAGTGTGGGGATAACCGATTCCGGCGACAGGGTCGGTGAACTCAAAAGCGTATGGCGATTTGAGAATCATGCGTTTGTCGGTTCCGTCGCTCACGGTGGTCACAAGCTGTCCTTTCAGGTAACCGCCCCACACATTTTTCAACGATATGTCCTCATTGTAGGCAAGATAATAAGTATGGGCATAGCGGCTGTACTGGCTGTAGCGCCCGAAAGCGGCGCCACGGAACGAGTATGCCGCCTGAAGAAGCAGATTGCAGTTGGCAGTGGGTTCGATGTAGAAGTTGGGGCGAAGCTGACCGTAATGGTTCAATTTCACGAATGACGCCCAATCGCGCAGCATACTCTTCGGCTCGGAACCGAGAACCTTGTTGGCATACTCGATAACCTTGTCCCATTTCTCGGTATAGAGATAGAATCGAGCGGCAAACGCGTAGGCAGCTTTCTGATTGAAATGATATTTAGGCACAGTGTAATAGGAATCGCCCACGAGCGACATACCTTCCAACAGATCCTGCTCTATGTAATTGTAGAAGTCGGCAAGATTGCCTCGGTCATAAGAGGGACGGAGCGAAGTCTCAGGCTTGTGCATATAAGGCAGTCCGAGATCATTTGCCGCGTTTTGCGTCCAGTGGCGGCAAAACAGATTGGCAAGCACAAAATGGCTGTAGGCACGGCACAACAACGCCTCGCCCCTGAGCTGCGACAGCATTTCGGATGCATCCTTTCCGCCAAGCTCATCAATTGCTATCAGAGCCTCATTTGCCGCAGAAATAGCCTCAAAACAGCTCTCCCAATTTTCGCTTAGGGAAGAGGTCATAGTCTCCGATTCGTCACGCCAGTTGAATGTGTCGTCCATCCAACGTGTAGTCTCGTTGTAGAGCACACCTATATCATCGGAATTGTCGGACGACAACTCGTTGACCCAGGCATACTCTTTATAAGGATATGCCGACACGAGCAAGCTCTTTATCTTCTCCTCCGAGTCGAGCGTGGTGCGGTTGTCGGGCATCTCGTCCAAAAAATCGTTGCAGCCGGTGAGAGTTACGGTTGTTAACAGCGTCAACACGGCGCCTTTGATATATCTATTCATATTATAATGATCTTGTTGATGATTAAAATCCTAAATTGACAGTGAGGGTGAACTGCTTCGGCACAGGAGCCGCCACACCGCCGGTGTTGAAGAACTCCGGATCCTGACCGTTCAGCTTTTTATCAGCATAGATAAGGAACAGGTTGGTAGCCTGAAGCTTTACCATCGCTTTCGACACTCTCAGCGCCTGTGTGGCTTTTGCCGGGAACTGATAGGACAACGAAATCTCCTTCATTCTGATGAAATCGCCCTTCGCGATGCGTATGTCGGAATAGTTATAAGCATTATAGGCAAACGCAAGGTCGGAGTCGTTGCGGTTCTGTCGGCGTGACGCTATCACAGGAACATTGGTGTGACGCTCATCGCCCGGCACCGACCAGCGGTTGTTGAATTCCTTGGGCGTAGCGGTAAGGTCGGTGTAAGTGTTGCGGAACACCGGATCAAGGCGTATGACATTGCCAAACGAATAAGTCACATACAGATTAAGCGACACACCCTTATAGCGGAAAATATTGCCGAAAGAACCGACATCCGACGGATCCATGCTGCCGGAATATTTCAAGAATCCAAGTTTGTCAGGATCGGAGGTCTGGAAATACACTCCTGAGGTAGTGATGTTGCCGTCCTGATCAAGGAAAGTGGGAATACCCTCATCGTTCAATCCCATGAAGGGGATGGAGAATAGCGATCTCACGGGATAACCCTCCTGCGCGAAACCGTTGCCGGCTACGAGGTCTATGACACGCTTGGTGGTTTTCAAGTCGGTCACCTCATTCTTGTTGTAGGAGTAAATGAAATTGGTGGTCCATGAGAAATCGCGTGTCACGATGTTGCGGGTGGTGAGCGACAGCTCCACACCGTGCGACTTCATCGAGGCGATGTTACCGAACTTACGTATCTGTCCGCCCACACCCTGCGTGTTGGCGATGCCGATAAGATCATAGTTGTTTCGGCGATACCAATCGAAATCGATGTTTATCCTGTTGTCAAAGAATCCGGTCGACACACCGATATTGAGCTCATGCTTTTTCTCGTAGGTCAGGTCGCTGTTGGCAAGCTCGGCAAGATAAAGCTGTGTTTCGCTTGTGCTCGTGCTGGGACGCCAGGTGTTTGACGCCTTGATAATAGAGTATGCGTTGCTCACCGAGGGACGATCACCGGTAAGAGAATAGGACGCTTTAAGGGTGAGGTGGCTCCAGATGGGTTCAAAATCGTGGAACCATGATTCCTCATGCACATTCCAAGAACCGGAGATATTCCATGTGGGGAGCCAGCGCGACTTACGGCTTTTGCCGAGGGAGTTGGTGCCCTCGTAGCGGATTGTGCCGTTCAAAGTGTATTTTCCCTGATAGGAGTAGGTGGCGTTGGCAAAGAATGCGGCGCTGCGCTCGCTCGTGTTGGTCAACGTGTAGTAGTCGGTATTCTCTTCCTTCCCGCGCTTGAACGCATGGTAGGCGTAATTGGCGATCTCACCGAGATTGTATTGCATACCCCAGCCACGGAACCATGTGGAATGACGGTCGACGGAGTTGGTCTCCATGCCGGCATAGAAGTTCACGATGTGATTATCATTAAAGACATCATTATACTTTGCTGAAACACGGAGGTCCCACTTGAACATATCGCGGTCGGCACGTTCATAGATACCGCCGTTTGGCAATATGGTGATGGGAACAGCAAATATGTCATCGGGATCAGTGTAGAGATATTTGTTCTTGTCACGTATGTCGGTCGACGGCATCGCGCGATAAGCCTGAGCCTGATTGGACTCGTCAAGAATAAAGTGCTCCTGACGGGTGGTGGTGCTTTGCAAGCCGCCGAGAAGCGTGAACTCAAGTTTACGTATAGGTTTGTAGGTAAGCACACCGGTGAGGCGGAAGTCATTCACCCCGAGCTTCATGTAGTTATGTTCCAGCTCGTGAGAGATGTTGAAGGGAGCATAATTGCGGGTGTAGAACGTATTCGGGTCAAGTGTGCGCGATGTATTGAGTGCGAATGAGTAGGGGTTGATGTCGAAATCACGTTTCACCTCGCCGCTCACCACATCAACATCGCTCCCGAGAGTGCCGGGAGCCTTCTGCTTGCGGAAAGAGGCGTTGCTGATGAGATTGAACGACACTTTATCAGAGATATTGAAGTTGCCGTTGAAATTGGCGGTATAACGCTGTACGGCACTCTGCTTGTACCATCCCGGATCATACATGGCGCTTGCCGACACATAATACTGAGCCTTTTCGGTTCCTGATGAAAGCGACACTGAATGATTCTGCATCACTGATGTCGAGAAGAGCTCGTCAAACCAGTCGGTGTTGCGGTATTCAGCTTCACGCAGATACTGCGCGCGAGCTTCGGGAGTGTTTTCAAGCATGAATCTCTTGTTGACAGGATCAAACTGCGTGATAAGCTCATACATCTTGCCATAGACGCCGCTCGCCGACGCATTGGCAATCTCGGCATAATTCAGGTAGCCTTTCTTCTGCAGCTCCTGATACACGCTCATCTGATCCTGGGAATTCATGATATTATATGTACTGTAGCTCGGCTTCAGACGCATGGTGAACTCACCTGTATAGGAGATGGAGTTCTGCCCTGTCTTACCGCGCTTGGTGGTGACTACAATCCCCCCCGCCATTGCACGGGCACCATAGATAGATGTTGCCGATCCATCCTTCAGTATGTCAAAGCTCTCAATGTCGTCGGCATTCAATCCGGCTATCGCCGATGATATCAGCGTCTCGGCATTACCTGATGAAAGGTCGTCGGCTGAGACGTTCATCACATCCTCCATAATGACACCGTCGACCACCCAGAGCGGTTTTGAGCTACCGTAGATGGAGGTGGCACCGCGGACACGGATTTTAGGAGCGGTACCGAAGGTACCTGACACATTCTGCACCGACACACCGGCAGCACGTCCTTCAAGGCTTCGGCTAATGTCAGCCATACCGCTTATTCGGGCATCCTGAGCATTTATCTTGGTGGCAGCTCCGGTGAAAAGGCGTTTGTCCATCTTGTGCATACCGGTGACCACAACTTCTTCAAGTTGTTCCGATGACGACACAAGAGTCACCGTCATGAATTCCTTCTGAATGGGGACCTCAGCCGTCTTCATGCCGATATAACTCACTGTTAAAGTTTTAGCATTCGCCGGAATCCCGGTGATCGAAAATTTTCCGTCAATATCGGTTGTTCCTCCGACTCGGGTACCATTGACCATCACAGTCGCTCCCAATATCGGTTCATCGTCATCAGCCGATAATACGACTCCCGACACCGTTCGTGTCTGAGCTCCTATTGACGATATGGCAAACACCATCATAGCCAATAGCATTAAGAGACTTTTTTGCATGAAAAATGAATAATAACTGGTTTTAGTAATAATTGATAATTATACACAAAAAGTATTGACAAAAACTATTTATACACGTCACACCGCCTTAGTAATATATTTTTAATAAAAAGATGATTATATCTATTAATTTTTGTCTTTACGGAAACAAAGATATACAAATTCCACATGAGATACACGTAGCATTAGTTAAAAGATGCTAACGATATATATTAATCATCATAAAAGACATAATCACAGAAGAAACTGTCACTTTTTGAAAGAAATCACCCTCAACAACACACAAATTGAAAATTTCACGCAATCAAATGCGTCATTGCCATGTCTACAACAGAGCAAAGCCGCAGATAAAAACAGCCCCGCACCTGATAAAGGCACGGGGATTTATAGCAATCAATCAACGACTAAGCTAAAACATAGGCTTGTAATGGTAGTCCTCCAGATTGCGTGTCACGGTAACACCATCGATCGAAAACTCAAGATTCACGTGTATGATTTTCTTAATCAAGCCTTTTTGATCGGCGAATATTTCACGCAAGCTTCCGGAACGGGTCACTATGCCCGATTCTTTATAGACATCCTCCCCATCCTTTTTTGTCAACACCACATACACGACTTCAAATCCCGGGTTGTTGCCTGAAATAACGCCATTCATCGGGATAAGATAAACCGATTTTCCAAATATGTTTATCGGCTCCTCCCCCTCTGAAATAACCACGGCAGTATCGGTGCAGTATCCGTCGGCAGGATTATACACATAGCCCGGAACTACATCCTCGATTTTCTTTCTATCCATATTCCGAGTCATCTCCAACGGCACTTTTTTGGAATAAGATCCACTACTACGCTTCAATTCCCAACTACCGTCCGACATATTGTATTCCCCCTTCCTATAGAAACCCCATATACGGAATTCTTTTATCAGGAAACGGCAATATTTATACTCATCACTCTCCACTTCGTCAAAAAGCCCATCATCGGCATTTGCCGTAAAATTAACCTTATTGAGCAGAGGAGTAAAACCTAACCGGAGATTGCCGTTGACTCCGATCCCATCGCCCGACAGTGCTCCGTTTTCAGCCTTGACCAAGGAATGAGCCTCATACAGCGGCTCCAATCCAGTCTTGCATTCGTGCGGAATTGTCGTCAACCAATCATCAAGGTTGTCATATTCTTTATTATAGGGAAAATATCCGCGAAACTCTACCGTGCCGTTCACGTGCCAATATTTGAGCGGTGAGTAGGTCCATGACAAACCGTCGAACGACACAAGTTGATTGTGCATAAAATTGGCTACAAAAGGTGTCGTGCCGTCACCGCCCTGTGGCTTATAGCAGGCAAACACTCCAACTCCGTCGCCTGCACCGAACACAGCGGGAGAAGCAGCTCTTGAGGAAAAACCGTCTCTTGGAGCCTCAACGGAAAATTTTATAGCACGTGCGTCAGCAATCTCCTCACCCTCTTCAGAGCAACCGATGAACAACGTGGCAAGAGATAGCCCGATAAATATATGTCTAAATATTTTCATGTCAATATCCCAGTTTTTGGAGATTTTCAATTCTCTTTCGGCTACAAGCCTACACTCATTGTTTCTCTTCCGGCTTCCAATCGGTTTCGGAATCCTCCCAATCAGAAACGACAGGTTCCACATCAACCGATTTCAGACCTAAACGCAGGGTGAACCAATAGGCTTTCCCGGTTTCAAAATTGAATTCAAACGCCGATGTGATCTCATTGTTGATTGTAATGCCGCCGGCAGCGAGATTATCATCGACAGTCGCAACATCGTAATTGACTGTAATTGCGACCGGCACAGCCTTATTTGACGGAATGAGCATAAGATACTTTCCATTTGCCGTCAGATCGGACATCTTTGTCCCGGCGGCATGGGTTATCACATTGCTGCCTGCGATGAAATCCCCGGTTTCAAACGGATATTCCATCTCTCGAGCCTCCACATTTTCCCACTTGCCTGAAGCCAAATTCAAGTCGCCCGAAGCTCCAAGCGATGATGACTTGAACACCACACTGTTGATTGTGAGAGTCGTGGCGGCATCAATAACCTCATCGGCAACGATCCTGAAGCCTACCCTCGACAACGCATGTCTGAAGTTGAACTGCACCTGATCAACCTTTTCGAGATTGACTGTTTTTTCAGCATCGGCATAAAGAAAATCAATCTGCTTATCGACATCACTATCCATCTTGAAAGTCACTTTCGGACTTCCCGACACTTCAATTCCGGTAATCCCGGTAATGCCGGTTTCTCCAAACGCGGCAGCATAAGGAGCATAAGCAAAAAATGACACCTTACCCCGAGGCCAGTATTTATCCTGATCACAAAGCCAAGAACCGGCTCCGATCACTCCCGAACTTGCAGCTTTCCACCACACTTTCTGATTGTACATGAAATCGGGGGTAAAACCCACGGTAGCATCGGGATTGAAATCATCAGCGCCTGTATTGGAGGCAAACACGCCGAAGCCCGCCTTTTTTAAGTCATCGATATTTGCCACCGAAGCGCGCGACTCGTATGCGTCGCTTATATAGGCGCCAAACACTATAGCATTACCGTTACCCAAATCAGGCTCATCGCCTGCACCGGAGCAACTGCTCAGTGAAAGCGCCGCAAAAACGGTCAATGCCATCCATCCGTTGGTTTTATGTTGATATTTCAGCTTATACATACTCTTCTCTGAAAAACAATTTTATATCGGCATATTGAAATCGATACGCTCATCCCAATCGTTGAACCACACATCAACTCCGCCTCCGTTGCCGCTATATGGCGGCAATGCCGGATCGAGCCGCAATTCAAGATATAGGTCGAGATTGTCGCCCCTGCCTGCTGCAGCGGGTACCGGCTCTTTGATAAGATGCCCCACCGGGATATCATATCTCTTGACTGTTTTACCGTCGGCAAGCAATGCCTGGATTTCAAGCCGGTTTTCCTCAGGTGTTCCATTATGGTTTGCCGGCAATCCGAAACATCGCACATCAGCTTTTACAAGCCCGTCGCCCTGCGGAGATGATGAACGGGAGCATATCCAATCATCAGCTTCGATAAGATGAGTGACCGTCACGGCATTATCCTCCGGGGAGCCGGCGGCAAAACGCCGTCCTGCGGCAAGACCGCTTATCGCTCCACGTGCAGCGAGCAGATTGCCCATATTGTCGACATGAACAGTCACATGAAGGGTGTAGATTATATTCTTCGGATGAAGTGTCCCTATTATTTTCACGCCATCGGCAACCGGCTCTATGGCGGTTGTCATGATTGTATCCACAGCAAGCCATTCGGGCTGACCGGCAACATAATTACCGCTTCCGGCAACCCCGTCATACCATTTTGACGGAGCTGATTCTTTGACATACGCTTTGGCGGTCTCCACAGCATCAAGTCCACGGAAGCCGATGTTGACAAACTCCTGCTCGGTGAGATTGAACACGGTCGCCCAATGCCGTCCCGGGGAAAGACGGGAAGTGATGCCGGTGACATCATTGTCAATCGCCTGCACCATATCTCCGGTTTCAATGTGCTGAAACAATACAGTCATTCCGGCAGGAACACTCTTTCCGTAGCTACTCCAGTCGACCTCGATGCGTGAGAGTGATTTTTCTTCTTCACTATCTGCTGCGCCATCGCATGATGTGAAAATGACACACAACACAACAAGCATGGCGCACAACCAATCATTGCGCTGCCATGCTTGAAATTTGTATTGTGAGTCGAGAACAACCATCTGCCGAAGGTTAGTTCATCGGAGTCTCAAGATCCTCTTGAGGATTATCGTTGCTAACCCAGTCAGAAACAGTCACGCTGAATGTGATAGGATCGTCAAGCACCGGATCACCGGGTCTTTTGTCATCGGGACGCTTCTCGCCTTCAGGAATTCCATCAGGAAGCGGTTCGGGAGGATAAACACCGGCGCCACTGTTTCTACCGCAGAATTCAAGAGTGTACACATATTTCTTACCGGGCATCCATGTGCCTTCGATGGGAACACATGAATATCCATAGGCATCAGCTTTGAATGTGTGTCGACCGCTCGCATCACTTGTGACAGGGAACAGTTGGTGAACGTGACCAACAACCGTAGTGCCATCAGAACCATATAGAGGACCAACAGCAGTATCATTGTCAGTGGCATCAAATTTATGCTCAGTCTCTACTCGGCAAAGAACCAAAATATATGCTCCCGGCTTACTGTCTCTCGCGCTTGAAGACACATCAGAAGCCTCCATAAGGTTTTCAAACACATATTTGTTGAAAGTCTGCGGCAACAACATAAGGCTTGAATTATTACCACCGTCTTCATTGCTTATCATGTCGACACCCTCACCCAATTTCGTACCTTCAGAAAGTGTACGACCATAGTTAGACAAGGTCTGGGTTCTCCATTTCAAATAATCGTTAGGGTCTTTACCAAAGATAAATTCACCTTCAGAGTCAACATTTACAATCCATGCACCTTTTACCTTGACTATACGACCCTCTTCATAGCCATCACCCTTTTTAATCTTTACCTCAATCTGCGACAAAGCGTGGCGGAAAACGAGTGGCACCTGCATACCGCTTGTATTATCGCGCTCAGCTCTGGTATATGCCACCACAAGATCTTTATGATCCTTACCACCGTTAACCATATCTGAAGCAACAGTGAAATCGGACAATGTTTGTGTTTGTCCGGTAAAGTTAGGCTTTATATTAACATTTTCCGGACCGTATGCCCAAAAGCTGATTCTATTGACATCCACAGGCCAGGTGATTTTGCTTTCAAGCTCATAATCGCCGCTGCCTGTTGACTTCTTTCTTGCCATAAGGCCGTTGATAAACAATTTGGAGTAACCATCGGCATCGGCATAGACTCTAAATCCGTCAAGTTCCTTAAGAGTTGTCGGAGTCGCACGGCTCACTTTTGTAGTGAATGTGATTTCTTCACCTGAGTAGATCTCTTTCAGCTCGTCATTAGTACATGAAACAAGCCCGAGAGCAACTACTGAAGCAAGACTTAAAAGTTTTGTTTTCGATTTCATGATTATTATTTTAATTTGACAAATTGTTTCTATAGCATCTTGATATCCACATCCTCCGCTTCGCCCCAGTCATCAATCGCAGGGGTGACAGTCTCGCCTTCTTTAGGCAAGGTGAGTCCATCGATCTTGATGTAGATATTCTTGTCGTCAGGAGCATTATGCACCTGATCGGTCACCTCAAAGTTAAAATAGACCTTGCCCGATGTGTAGATTGACAGAATGTGGGGCACGGCATTGTCATCGGGACAGTGACCGAACGTCAAGAACTGAGCTTCAATAGTCCTGTCGTCCTTACGGTCGATAGAGAACGGCACTGTCACCGGCTTTCCGGCTGCAGCGCTGCGGCTTATGTTCAATCGCTCGGACAATCCCGAAAGGGCAGCACTGATATTGATGTTGTCACGCAGATTCTCAACATTGACCACTTCTACGGTGTAGTGTGCTGTCGCCTCCTCGGGATACAGCTCCACCACCTGCCCTTTCTTGTCGCGCTCGACCATGACATATTCACATTTTCCTGCCCACACAGTCTCGGCAGTCGCTTTCACTGGCTCCTCAGCCGACGCCTCGGGCCTCGGAGGCGCTTTCATGTCTCGCGACATCGGAGCCAACAGCGATTCATCATTAGTGACGAGTCCATAGAGGTCATAGCTGTCTATATCCTCATTTACGGTTTCCATCTCCCCATTATGAAAGAGAATCTTGTATTCACCCTCATCAACCTTGACTACACCTCCAT
>OFFB01001866.1_pt1 | contig 11131 bp, 9 predicted proteins | sample 1521281 | NCBI WGS metagenome assembly OFFB01 (sample SAMEA3504109, study PRJEB24116) | mouse gut metagenome | biome: mouse gut; feature: mouse-associated habitat; material: faeces | place: Denmark | collected 2011
CAATATTTAGCACTCGGACAAAAAATAAAATGACCGCCGTTTGTTTTTAATTTTTGATTTCCTTCTTCATCCCAAGTGCCGTATATATCCATTAAAAAAGCAGACCCGTCAATCAAATAAACAAGACGCCAATCATTTGAATTTCCGACACGTTTATTTTCATAACGCATATATTTAAGATAATTTTTTAAATATTTTTCCCAGAATTCATTTGTATCTTTTGCTGTCCAGCTTTCTTTTTCTTCATTATCATATTCTGATAAACGAATAGCTTGATTGATTTTAGAATAAAAAGATTTCAAACGAGTTTCAACAACTATATTATTACATTTGGTAATCAATCCCGGAATAGTAATAGCTGCAACTACACCGCTGATGCCGAGGGTAATTAAAACTTCAGCTAAAGTAAATGCAAGTTTTCGGGATTTGATAAGTTCTTTACGGTTACTTTTACCACTGCTTCGTTTACGCCCGCAATGACGACTTTTTGGACTACCATTGAGATGACTTGGAAATAATCGAGAGAATATATTTACCCCTAAAGAGTTACCCCCCCCCCGCTTTTCTAATTTTGTTCTGTTTTTCATAATTTTCTCTCCTTTTTTACTAAATCATCATATAAATTTTATTAAATTTTGTCAATATTTACACTTTATCCCCATATTCTGTAGGGATGACTCGGAAACATTTGGTAGCAACATCCCCCCTATTTAATCTTTTTCAAAGATGAAATAAAGTTATTATGTTCAACATCACCGTCTACTTTGGTTAGGAAAATTTGACAATCTTTTTCATCAGCATCTATTTCCGGTAATTGAGAAATCTCAGCTTCGTAATAATCACTATCATTTCTGCTGCTTAGCGGGATTCTATTAGCCAGCGAATTAAGTGAAAGATTTCTAAACAATCCATATAAACCTTTTTTACGGTTAGAAAATTTTGTATAAATTCTCAATGCGGCATCCTGATTCTCAAGGTTATATGTTCCGACAATATAAGAACTCAATTGCGGTGCAAATGATTTTATTTTCATCGGCATAACAATGTTGTCTTTAAGAATTAAATCGCCGTCAATCTGATCAAACTTACCTTCCGGAATGTTAACTAAATCTGAAACTGTTGAAGGGCTGACCATTGTAAGCGGATTTCTAAACAATGCCGCAACTTTCATAACATATTCAATTAAGCCGACTTTTCCGATTACACCTTTGTATACTCTAAATTGAATACGTCCGTTAAGCTTCAATGAATCATCCGTGTTAAGTTCAATAAGTCCGCTTGCTTTTCCTTGGATTTCTTTTGAAAGATTCAACAGTGAAGTTGCCATAATATCAGAATTTACTTCTTTTATTCCAAGCCAGATATTGTATTTATGATTTTTTAAATCGCAATTGATTTTAGCAGATGAAGTTCCTTCTGCGATATCAAACCTGTTTGACGTAATTTTTAGCAAACTGTTTTTATCTAATGTCATATTTGCAACAACATCAGAAAAATGAATATCTTTATAAAACCCTTTTTGAACTTTTAAAATACATTCTTCAATGATTAAATTAGCAAGATCAAAAGTTTGAACATCATCATCGTCATCATCAACATCTCCGCCTTGAGCTATTGATTTTGAAATAGCGGCATTAACATCTTGAGCAGCTTCTGTCGGCTGCTGGGCATTAAATGCTTTTAAATATCTTTCAACATCAATATTATCGACATCAAGAGTAATATTTTTTACGATTACAGGAAATTTGATTTCGTTAACAATTGTTCCTGATAAATCATAAGCTGAACGTCTGTATCTGCCATCGGATTTAATGTGCATATTATCTCTGTCAGTTTTAAATTCACCATTTTTGATAAATAGTCTTTGGCTTGGAATCCGAAGATTTTCTACTTTCATATCAGCCTTAATTTTTGGCGGATAACCTTTTTTATTAAGAACATCAATTTTTCCTGTAAATGTTCCGTTTTTAAATAGTTTTTGTTTAATCAGCATATTTATAAAACCGCTTGGCATAGGTTTAGGAAGTTCCATACCAATACGTTTTACAAAGGTTTCACCGTTTGCAAAATCAATATCTCCGTGAACACTTACTATCGGAATCTTAACCTGTGTCATATCATCTTCAGGATTACCGGCATAATAATTCATAGATTTAAGATTAAGCATTGTATCTTCAAAATGCATTACAGCAGATAGAACCCTGCTTGCTTCATCATTCATAAAGGATTCTTCGCCATCAACAATAAAACCGTTACCCTTTTTGAACCAGAAAAGCCATTTTAAATCAATTTTATTATATATAGATTTTAATTTTACTTTTGTTTCAGCCTGACCTTCAATCCCAATCGGATAACCTGCCATTTTAGATAAACAGTTTCTTGCAAAATCATTTGTAACAAGAGCATTGCCGACTAAGTCCGTATCAACGGATTTCATATAATCATCAACAGTACCTTCAAAATCCATAGTATTAGCAGGTTTGTTGTTATAATATCCTTTGAACTCTTTTAAATAAATCTTTTTGTCATTAAATGAAACTTTACCGTGATTTAACAGCACAGGTAAATCTGCAAACGGAATAAGCTTAAATGATAGTTTATTTAAGTCAACAGTACCGTTCATAGCTTTGTTATCTGCTTTGATATTAAAATCAAAATCACCTGAGATATCTTTAAAATAAATAAGCTGATCGGTTAAATTATTTTCAACAATCTGCGAATCCAAAAGTTCTAAAACTGCAGGAATTTCAAATTTTTTGCCGGATAAAGTAATATCATAATTAGCTTTATCATCTACAACTGCGTTCAACAACACAGTTGAATCGTTTACCTTTACAACAGAATTTTTAACAGAAACTTTTTCCTGATTTTCAATAAAAACATTTCCGCCATCTGATGTTTGGATACGAAGTTTATTTTTATTTTTATTAATATCAATTCCTATATCATAAGTAACTTTTTTCTTATCCGGATTATCATCAATAGTTATATTTTTTGCATCAATTTTTACATGCGTATTTTTATCAACATCATACAAAATATCTGACTGCTTTAGGACTAAAACAGAATGAAAAATATCAACATTCCAATCAGACTTAACCTCCTGCTTCGGTTGGGATTTAAATACCGGAAGAGCTAAAATTTTTGAGGTATCTGCAAAAATATAATCAATATCAGCATTTTTCAAAACAACTTTTTTATTAAAAACTTCCGAAAAAGAAAGATTTGCGGCAAAATTTTCAACATCAAGAATTCTTTGTTTGTTGCTTTTAACCGTTAATTTATCAACACCAAACCCAACAACAGGTGATAATTCTGTCTTCAAATACGGATTTTCAATATCAATATCTACATAATAAGCCTTTGACGCAATTTCTTTTACATATGAGATAACTTTAGGGTTAGAAACCGCCCACGGTAAAACTTTTAAATATGTGAATAATACCAACCCTGCAAGCACCCCAGCAAATACAGCACTCACAGAGCAAAATGTCAAAAATGTTTTCAATCTTCCTTTAATCATAAACGTAAATTCCCAATATTATTATACCACAATTAAATTCGTGATATAATAACAGTATGAAAAAGCTTTTAATAATAGTCGGGATTTTATTATTAACAGGTTCATCATCGCTTGCAATTGATGACGCTGTTAAACTTTCAGGTAAAGACTTAACTACTTTCAGCCAAAATGAGAAATGGGGACTTAAAGATAAAAGCGGTAATGTAATAATTGAGCCTGTTTATCTTAAGATGATACGTCTTAGAGATTCGTCCTGGATTGTACAAAATAAAAAACAAAAATTCGGACTTATTGATAACAGCGGAAACATACTTGTTCCGATAAAATATAATCATGCGGACAGAATTGTCAGTAAATTTGCGAAATTCGGCAACAACAAAGATTACGGGATCTACGATGAATACGGAAATGTAATCGTAAAACCGGAATACTCTAAAATTGATATTTTATACGGTCAAATGTTTTTGACCTGCAAAAATTACAAATACGGAATCGTGGGCTATGACGGGAAAGTAATTCTTGAAAACGATTTTGACGATATTTATATGCCAAAACCAAACGTAATGAGAATAGAATACGAAGGTAAATGGTATGAATTGGAACAGGTTAATGCGCAAACTTTAACACTCCCTGCCGATGCTAAAACAAACTTAGCAACTAAAGAAGATTTAGACCTTAGAAATATTGTTGTAAATACAGGTGTAATGTCCGGTTATTCGGTTTTAACCTTTTCTGACTACTTAATAAAAATATTTTCATCAATTTCTCCTGCGCACGAAGATACAATTGATGAATTGATGCTTTCTCAAGGCGCTGATACAGTAAATATTTTAGTAAAACTTACCTGGATACCAAAATATCCTGTCGTTTATGTAAAAAAATATTATGAAAACGTTAGAAACCCAAATAACGGTCCTTTGTCCGGAGTCAGAAAAGAATTAAAACAGAAAGCAAAATGATTTTTGCTATGCTGTTTTAAAATCTAACAAAATCAAAGATGAAGATTTAATCAAATCAACTGCCCATTTTGCAATAATCAAACCGCCTAAGATTCCGATACACGGGTCTAAGAATACAAGCCCGAAATACTTGCCCAAAAGCAAAGCCGCAATTGCAAGAATTGATGTAAACGCGTCAGCTAAAATATGCAAATACGCTGCCTTGAAATTTAAATTTTCTTCCTTATGTTCATGTTCGTGATGGCATCCGTGATGATGGTGATGTTTGCCGCCCATTACAAGTACACAAATCAAATTCACGACAAGTCCGATTACAGCAACCAAAATTGCGTCAGTAAACGAAATTTCTAACGGTTTAAAAAATCTTTCTACTGATTCATAAATAATAGCTAAAGACGTAAACCCCAGTAAAATTGCGCTTGTATAGCCTCCTAACGCATTCAATTTTTCGGTTTTATCTTTGTATTTAATTGCGAAAATACAAACAATAAAAGTTATAGCAAGCGCCAGAGCATGAGTTCCCATATGAAAACCGTCAGCCGTAAGCGCCATAGAATGAGAAATAATACCAAAATATATTTCAGCAGCCATAGTTATTAATGTAATAATAATTACTGCCATAGTACGTTTTTTCAATAATACATTATCCATATTTCACCTCTAGCGTAGTTTTTCGATATGTTCAACAAGTTCATCAATAATTGAATCACTATCTTTATTTTGAATAAGAGATTCCGTAACACAATGCTGCAAATGTCCGCGAACTACCTGTTTCCATACTCCTCTTAATGCAGCCTGAGTTGACATTATCTGATTCAAAACCTCAATACATTCTCTATCATCATTAATCATCTTTGATAGTCCGTTAATTTGTCCTGAAATACGATTTAATCTTACAATAAGTCTTTTCTTTTCATCCGGTGGGAAATGTGTCATTACAAATCTCCTTATACTATATAGTCCTATACCCTATATTAAACCATGTTTTTATATTTTTCAACCCCATTGTTAAATTTTTATACATTTTTAGATAAAACTTTCAGGCAATAATTTTTCACCAAACAAAAATTATACTAAATATTGCGATGAACTTAACAAACAAATTACTTACAGCACTAAATGAATTACCGGTTCTTACTCCTGATAATTGGAGCAGAGAACATAAATTCGAATCCGGCAGAAAAAGATGGCTTGCAAATATCCTGCCGTCAGAACTTCTGTCAAGAAGTATTAAACAAACTGTAGAATCACTTGTTACCCTTTGTGAATGCGAACAATTTTACCAGAGTTTCCCTGATATTATTGAAACTCCTGATTACGGTGACAAATGGGGTGTTAGAGCAAACTATATTGAAATCAATAATCGAGCTATTGCCGAAATGTACAATGACCAAACAAAAAACGGCTTATTTAGCGCGATAAAAATATTACCCGCAATCCCGCCATCTGCCAAAAGCTGGGCAAATTGTATTATTCTTTCCCAAATTTTTCCTAATATTTACGGAGACGGATACAATAAAGCTCCAAATGAAGAAAATTCAATATATGGTATAAAACTTGGCATCGGCTACAGTAAAAATATTATAAATTTCGATATCAATGATAAAATTACACCTGATGAACAATTTCAAATATTTAATGATATTGCGCATTTCCACGGTTTAAAAACAGGGTTCAGAACAGTAATTTCGGCTGATCAGATAAAAGTTTCGGCAGATTATAAAGATGATGTAACTTTTGATTGGAATAATCCTGAACATTTGGAACTTTTCATAAAAGAACACGTTAAACTCATTAATCTTGGTTTTGAAGCCATATTTATAGATTCAGCTAAACATATCGGAGGCTATGATATGGAAAACTATACAGGAGTCGGTGCATTACCAAGTTACGAACAAATGCAATATATTCTACATGAAATAAGAAGCCGCTCCGGTAAAACCACTCTAAGTTTTGTAGGGGAAAAAAGTACCGGTGATTTTAAACGATATGAAAACCTTGGATTAACTTCAGGTACTGCATTTATTGAACCTGACAACTATGATGAAGTAAAACATTGGTCAGAGAAATTAAAATACGAGCAAAATTATACACCCGGCATTGAAGTTTCTAACGACAACGATGAAGGCGGCAGAAGCTATGAAGCACGATTAAACAGAATTAATAATTCGCTATTCGGATACGAATATCCTAGTGATAAACTGCCAAGCTTTATGCAAATGGAAGATCTTTTTCCGCTTCGCTACGACACAAACACCCACCACCTTATGATGTGTAACCCGTCATATTCAACAGACGGCACACCGCTTAGCCACTGGGAAAACCTTTTCACAAAAGATGACGGCAGAGAATATAACCGCAAAGTCGCAGACTTATTTATTTATGCTCTGAATCTTTAGCCGCCTTAAATCCGTCTAAAATGTACCCGCGAGCTTCAAGTGCTTGCTCTTTTGTTAATGGCAGAACACCTTTAAGCGGGTAATCAATTCCTAAATTTTCATATTTCGGAATTGCCATATCATGGTACGGCAATACATCAAGTGCCTTTATATTATTTAAACCTGCCAAAAATTGCCCTAATTGTTTTAAATATTCAGGATTAAAAGTAATTCCCGGCACCACAACATGTCTAACCCACATAGGTTTTCCGGTTTCTGAAAGATACTTTGCAAAATCAAGAATATTTTCATTTGGCAAACCTGTCAAGTTTTTGTGTTCTTCATTATCAATATGTTTGATATCCAAAAGCACCAAATCTGTATATTTTAAAAGTTCATCAATTTTAGCAGTATTTGCACGGTTAAAAAGCACACCTGAAGTATCAAGCGCTGTATGAATTCCACGTGCTTTTGCTTCTTTAAATAATTCGGTCACAAAATCAATTTGCAACAACGGTTCTCCACCGGTTACAGTAATTCCGCCTTTGCAAAACTCTTTCACTCCGTCATATTTTTCTAAAATTTCAGCTACTGAAATTCTTTTATTTACCCCTACACCCCAAGAATCAGGATTGTGACAATATTTACATCTTAAAGGACATCCCTGAGTAAACACAACAAAACGAACCCCGGGACCATCAACAGTTCCACAACTTTCCAGTGAATGTATATTTCCTAAAACTTTTTCTGCCATAATTAAATTTTATCACAAAAAAGATGCGGTTAAAAACCGCATCTTTTTCAATTTGTTTTCACTATTTCAATAACTAGCAATTACCTGAGATTGAAGAGTGGAATGTTCTTGAAATAACATCATCTTGTTGTTCTTTTGTTAACTTGATGAAGTTAACAGCATAACCTGATACTCTCACTGTTAATTGAGGGTATTTTTCAGGATGTGCTTGAGCATCCAATAATGTATCTCTGTTGAATACGTTTACATTAAGGTGGTGTCCGCCTTTTTCAACATATCCGTCAAGTAAGCTTATTAAATTTTCTTCTTGCATTGTTGTTGTCATTTTATTTTTCCTTTCAATAATTTTATGTTCTACCCCCCGCGGAGCGCGAGAATTAATCAAGTTCTAAGGCAGTTAGTAGCATTATGCCCCGTCCGGCGAGGACTAGTTTAGACTGGCTTCACAGCATCCAGGGTCGAAACTTACAGTTAAGTCGCCCATGAATACTTCATCTTTACCTAATGCGTTAGGAATAATAGAGAAAGTATTTGAAATACCATCTTGAGCATCCCCAAACGGAAGTTTTGCAACTGATGAAAGTGAAGCAGCAGCTCCGTTCATATCACGTCCGTGCATTGGGTTAGCGCCAGGAGCCAGAGGAACACCCATTTTTCTGCCATCAGGTGTGTTACCTGTTTTCTTACCGTAAACAACGTTTGATGTAATTGTCAAAATTGACATTGTTGGAATTGAATTTCTGTAAGTATGGTGTTTTCTGATTTTGTTCATAAATGTTTTAACCAAACCTACAGCTAATGAGTCAACTCTATCATCATTGTTTCCGTATTTAGGGAATTCACCTTCAACTTCATAGTCAACTACAATACCGTTTTCGTCACGAATAGTCTTAACTTTAGCATATTTAATAGCTGATAATGAATCTGCAACAACTGAAAGGCCTGCAATACCTGTTGCAAAATATCTTTTTACATCTCTGTCATGAAGTGCCATTTGAGCTTTTTCATAACAGTATTTATCATGCATATAGTGAATTACATTTAATGTATTTACATATAATCCGGCTAACCATTCCATCATTGAATCAAATCTTTCCATAACTTCATCATAGTTAAGGTATTCTGATGTAATCGGTCTGTATTGAGGTCCGATTTGTTCTTTTAATCTTTCATCAACACCGCCGTTAATTGCATATAATAAACATTTAGCTAAGTTTGCACGAGCTCCGAAGAACTGCATTTCTTTACCAACAACCATTGATGATACACAGCAAGCGATAGCATAATCATCACCGTGAGTAACTCTCATCATATCATCGTTTTCATATTGAATAGATGAAGTTGTGATTGAAATGTGAGCTGCATATTGTTTGAAGTTGTGAGGTAATTTTTTAGACCAAAGTACAGTTAGGTTTGGTTCAGGAGCTGTACCAAGGTTTTCTAAAGTATGCAAGTATCTGAATGAGTTTTTAGTAACTAACGGACGACCGTCAACACCAACACCGCCGATTGATTCAGTAACCCAAGTAGGGTCGCCTGAGAATAATGCGTTGTATTCAGGGGTTCTTGCAAATTTTACAAGTCTTAACTTCATAATAAAATGGTCAACCATTTCTTGAGCTTCAGATTCTGTAATAATACCTTCTTTTAAATCTCTTTCAATGAAGATATCTAAGAATGTAGAAGTTCTGCCGATACTCATAGCTGCACCGTTTTGTTCTTTTACAGCTGATAAGTAACCAAAGTATAACCATTGAATAGCTTCTTTAGCGTTTCTTGCAGGTTTTCTGATATCAAACCCGTAAATATCACCTAATTGAGCCATTTCTTGAAGTGCTCTGATTTGTTCAGCGATTTCTTCTTTTAATTGAATTTTTTCAGCATTCATTTCGCCATCAAGTGAAGCGTGCTGTTCTTTTTTATCTTCAATAAGTCTATCAATACCATAAAGAGCGATTCTTCTGTAGTCGCCTATGATACGGCCTCTGCCGTATGCATCAGGAAGTCCTGTTAAAATAGCAGCATGACGTGCTTTTCTCATTTCAGGAGTATAGCAATCAAATACACCCTGGTTATGAGTTTTTCTATATTTTGTAAAGATTTCAGAAACTTCAGAATCAACTTCATAACCGTAAGATTTACAAGCGCCTTCAGCCATTCTGATACCGCCAAACGGCTGCATAGAACGTTTCAATGGTGCATCAGTCTGTAAACCAACGATAGTTTCCAAGTCTTTATCAATATATCCGGCACCGTGTGATGTGATAGAAGATACAATTTTTGTATCCATATCTACAACACCGCCGTTTTCGCGTTCTTTTTTAAATAATTCACAGCATTCCTGCCATAATTTAGTTGTGGCATCGGTTGGTCCTGCTAAAAAGCTTGAATCACCTTCATATAAAGTATAGTTACGTTGAATAAAATCCCTAACATTAATTTCATGATTCCATTTTCCTGAAACAAATTCTGAGGTAGGGTAAATCTTAGTTTCTTCTAATACTGCTTCTGTCATATTTTTCTCCCATTTTCTGAATATTAATTGTATTTTTGACACGTATTATTTTACATTCATAAAACATTATACATAATAAATAGCAAAAAACTACATTTGTAACGGAAATTTGTACTTTTGTTACGAAAAAATCTTTAAGTAAAATAACAAAAAAGGCGGTAATAAATACCGCCTTAAATTATGCTGTTTTCTTATTTTCTTGTTCTTTTTTCATTTTAGCCTTATCTGCAACTTTTTCTTTCATTTCATGTGCTTTTTCTTTGACGTTATCTTTAACTTCTTCCGCCTTAATTTTCGCAGTTTGAGCCTTCTCTTTCAGGTTTTCTTTCATTTCTCCGGCTTTCTCTTTTGCCATATGTGCACCTTTTTTAATGTCTTCTTTTACAGTTTCGGCTTTTTCTTTTACCTTATCTGCTGTTTCGTGAAGCTTTTCTTTCATTGTTTCTTTATCTTTCATAAGATACTCCTTTCCTTGTGTACTCTGATATTATAAAAGATTGGTCAAGCCGTTAAATTGGAAAAAAGCATTATATATCGAGCTTCAAAACCGAATTAAAAAAAGTATGAGGATTACAAAATAAGTCAAAAGACCTGCCTTTTCAGGGGATTAAAAACAAAAAAATATCCTCTAAAATTTATAAAAACCAACAAGAAAGAAAGGAATTATCATGTTAAATTTACTTATTAGATGGGTTTTATTTGCGTTAGCAATAATTTTTGTAGGCTGGCTTGTACCTGGAATTACAGTTGAAAACTTTATTAGTGCAATGCTTGTATGTGTAATTCTTGCATTAATCAACACATTTATAAAACCTTTATTACAATTTATTTCTCTGCCTATTAATATTCTTACCCTGGGTCTATTTACATTTGTAATCAATGCATTATTACTTTGGTTAGCAGGCGTAATAACACCGGGATTTGAAGTTGACGGTTTCTTAAGTGCTTTGCTCGGTTCAATTATTTTAGCAATACTTTCTATTGGTATTAACAAAATCGGAC
>OFFB01001867.1_pt1 | contig 11127 bp, 6 predicted proteins | sample 1521281 | NCBI WGS metagenome assembly OFFB01 (sample SAMEA3504109, study PRJEB24116) | mouse gut metagenome | biome: mouse gut; feature: mouse-associated habitat; material: faeces | place: Denmark | collected 2011
GCTGTCCGCGTCCGGCGCGCAGCATTCACCATGTCTGGTGATAATGGCGGTCACGGTATTTCTTGGGGGTGAGCCCGACGTATTTTTCAAAGGTCTGGATAAAATGGCTCTGCGAGGAGAACGCGAGGTAGTTGGCAATGTCAATCAGGCTGTAGTCGGAGTATTTGAGAAGGTTTTCCGCCTTCTCTATTTTTTTCTCGCGGATGTAATCACTGATCGAAATGCCAAGATTCTGCTTGAACAGGCGTGACAGGTAGCTCGGTGACAGCGCTGTGTAATCGGCAAGCTCATTGATGGTTGTGCGCTCGTTAATATGGCTATAGATATAGTCGATACACTGCACAATCGGTTTTGAGATGATGGCATTTTTTTGAAGTACAAGCATTTTTCCGGTAAAATCGAGCACCATGTCCTGATGCAGCTCGGCGATTCCCTTAATGGTGGAGCACGAATCCATCTTTAAAATGTAGAAGTCGCTGAGCCGGTAAGCCTGTTCTAACTCAAGTCCGCCCTCGACGCAGTGCCGTGTGAGGAGAGCGGCAGTGACAACAAAATGATATTTTAGATTGGTCAGCGCATTTTTGGACAGTACGCCCATCCCCACAGGGTTGGTGAAATCTCCCTGATTCAGATTTTTTCTGACAAATTCCATGTCACCGTTCTTGACAGCGGAATAAAAGGAATATTCTTCCTCCATCGAGCGGTGGCAGACTTCCGATTCGCTGTCGGACAATTCGTGCGAGTACCATTCGTTTCTTAAATTGCTCATTTGTACAGTGTGCCTCCCGAAAATAGTTTAACTTTTTTTAAATTATGTCATGATTTTGATATTTTTGCAACTGATTTTATATAAGAAATGTTGCAGGAATACTATAATTCATATTGTAAAGCAGAAAACAAAACATAAAAAATATAATAACAGGGAGGATTTCAAAATGAAGAAAAAAATCGTAAGCAGTCTTTTGGCAGTATCAATGTTGGCGGCGACACTCGCAGGATGTGGCGGAAGCGACGGTGCATCTAATAGCACATCGGACGCACCGGCCAGCAATACATCCGATACTTCAGCAGGCAATACGGCAGATGCTCCGGCAGACAATACGGCAGATGCTCCGGCGGATGCACTGGCAGAGACAGACAATGCCGCGCCGGAAGGACAGGTAATTAACATCTACAGCTTCAATGACGAGCTGCGCACCCGCATCACGGCAGTTTACCCGGAAATTGAGAGCACATCTGCGGATGGTACGTCATCCACGTTAAAGGATGGTACGGAAATCCGCTGGATTATCAATCCGAATCAGGACGGCGTTTATCAGGATAAGCTTGACGAAGCACTTGGAAACCAGCTGACGGCGCCGGACAATGATAAGGTTGATATTTTTGCAGCCGAGATGGATTATGTTGTAAAGTATACGGATGCAGATATTGATGCCGCGATGACGCTTGAGTCGCTGGGAATCAATCCGGACACGGATTTGGCAGACCAGTTTGACTTTACAAAGACAGTTGCCAGCGACCAGAACGGCGTGATGAGGGCGTCCACATGGCAGGCATGTCCGGGCGTATTGGTTTACCGCCGCGATATTGCAAAAGAAGTCTTTGGCACGGATGATCCGGTGGAGATTGGTAAGAAGACCAAGGACTGGGATGCCATGAAGGCAACAGCGGAGGAACTTAAGGCAAAGGGCTATTATGCGCTCTCAAGCTATGCAGATACATTCCGTACATACAGCAACAGCATGTCAGAGGCATGGGTTGCGCCAGGTGAGACAGTTGTGAAGGTTGACCAGAAGCTGATGGACTGGGTAGTCGATTCTAAGGAATGGAAGAATGCAGGATATTTCGATCCCGCAGTGAAGGGACAGTGGAATGCTGACTGGTTTACGGCGATGAGTTCTAGCTCAAAGGTATTCGCGTTCCTGTTTCCGGCATGGGGAATTGACACACAGCTGAAACCCAACTGGGATGGCGCAGACGGTTCTTGGGCGGTTACAAATGCACCATTGTCATACAATTGGGGCGGCACTTTTGTTCTTGCAGCAGAAGGAACGGATAATCCGTCACATGTAAAGGATATCCTTCTTGCACTGACGGCTGACACCGACAACCTGACAGAGATTTCGAAAAAGTATGCTGATTTTACAAACGCAAAATCCGTTATGGAAGCAGCAGCGACAGACAGCTCATTTGCATCTGATTTCCTTGGCGGACAGAATCCGTATACATACTTTACACCGGGTGCGGACACAATCCAGATGGCTCCCCTGTCAGCGTATGACCAAGGCTGCGTGGAACTGTTTCAGAACGCATTTGGCGACTATCTGCAGGATCAGATTGATTTTGACAAGGCAAAGGCAAACTTTGAGACAGCAATTATGGAGCGCTATCCTGAAATTACAGCGGTTCAGTGGCCGGAATAAAATAGTCGGACAAAGGAACATCATAAAACCATTGGCTGCGGTGCATAAGTGCACCGCAGTATTAGAAAGAGGGGAATGGTAGCTTATGAAACAAAAACGCAAAAAGGTAAACTATTCAAAATGGGGATATATTTTTATTCTTCCATTTTTTCTCAGTTTCTTTATTTTTTCACTGATTCCGTTGGTGGATACAATCCGGTACAGTTTTTTTGAGTATTTTCGTTCGGGTCTCAAACAAATTGGTCCGAATTTTATCGGAATGGACAATTATGTCAGTCTGCTGAAATCAGATATGCTCAAGTATGCGGGCAATACCCTGATTCTGTGGCTCATCGGTTTTGTCCCGCAGATTGTTATCGCACTGCTGCTCGCCTCATGGTTTGTGGATGCGCGGCTCAAAATCCGAGGACAGCAGTTTTTCAAGGTCGTCATTTACCTGCCAAACTTAATTATGGCATCTGCATTTGCGATGTTGTTCTTTACCTTGTTTTCGAACAAGGGTCCCATTAACTCCATTTTGCTGTCGATGGGAATGATTGACAGCCCGATTGACTTTATGGGCACTGTGTTTGGAACAAGGACTTTGGTCGGTGTGATGAACTTCCTGATGTGGTTCGGAAATACGACAATCATGCTGATGGCGGCTATCATGGGCATCAGCCCTGATATCTTTGAGGCATCGGAAATAGACGGCTGCAACAGCATACAGCGGTTTTTCCGCATAACCCTTCCGCTCATTCGTCCGATTCTTGCCTATACACTGATTACATCTATTATCGGCGGTCTCCAGATGTTTGATGTGCCACAGATTCTGACAAACGGTCAGGGAAGTCCGGACCGCACATCGACAACGCTGATTATGTTCCTCAACAACCACTTAAAGAGCAAGAACTACGGTATGGCGGGCGCCCTGTCTGTCTATCTGTTCATTGTGAGCGGCATTTTGTGCTTTATCGTATACCGGATAACAAATGATGAGGATCCGGACGGCTCAAAGGCAGCGGCAAAAAAGAGAAAAAAGGCGGAAAGGAGATAAGATTATGAAATCAAAAGGATACAATGGCTTTCGCACGGTTTTCGCACATGTATTGCTTGTGATACTGTCGTTCATGTGCTTGTTTTTCTTCTATATCCTGCTTGTCAATTCGACACGCTCCCATGCGGATTTGCAGAAAGGCTTTTCTGCACTGCCCGGAGGACATTTGCTGGAGAACTTTAAAAACGTAACAAACGACGGAACCTTTCCGATGGTGCGCGGTATCATAAACAGCCTGATTGTTTCGACCTGTTCGGCGGCAATCTGCACTTATTTTTCGGCGCTGACGGCATATGGACTCTATGCGTATGACTTTAAGCTAAAGAAAGTGGCATTTACATTCATCATGGCAATCCTTGTGATGCCGACGCAGGTTACGGCAATGGGTTTTTTGCGTCTGGTGACCAATATGGGTATGTATGATTCCCTGCTTCCGCTGATTATTCCGTCAATCGCGTCGCCGTCCGTATTTTATTTTATGTACAGTTATTTGCAGTCATCGCTTCCTCTTTCTTTGGTCGAGGCAGCCAGAATTGACGGTTCGAAGGAGTTTCGCACCTTCAACCAGATTGTCCTTCCGATTATGAAACCGGCGATGGCAGTACAGGCAATCTTTACGTTTGTTGGGTCATGGAACAATTATTTTGTTCCTGCCCTGATTATCCAGTCAAAGGATAAGATGACAGTACCGATTCTGATTGCGCTCCTTCGAGGAGCAGACTATATGAACCGCGATATGGGAAAAATATACATGATGATTATGATTGCAATCGTTCCGATTATCTTTGTATATCTGCTCCTCTCGAAATATATTATCGCAGGCGTGACGCTGGGCGGTGTCAAAGGGTAAATAAATCTAAATATGCAGTATGGACATAAATAAGGATGCCCCAATAGCATTGGCTGTTGGGGTTTCTTTCAAAATAAAAAGAGACAGGGGGGGAGGCATGATAGTTTTTAACGGTATTTTGTAAGATTGAAAATCAATAAGAAAGGAAGATGCGGATGAAAAAGAAAGTACATAGGTCAATAAAAGCATTGATTCTGGCAGTTATGCTGACATTTTTTGCAGGAAGTATTGCTGTTTCGGCGGAAAATATTTTCTCCATCAATTTTGACAGCTATACAATAAATGTCGGGGACGAGGATAAGCTGGAGCTCCGGATTGAAAATCTGCCGGAAAATAAGAAAACAAAGTGGGTTTCATGGAATGAAAATGTGGCAGTAGTAGATCAGGAGGGAGAAACCGGTGTCGTGACAGCAGTTCGAAAAGGAAAGGCAGTGATCTCATCAGGAGTCGGTTTTCCGCGTGAGACATGTGTTGTCACAGTAGTGGATCCAAGCATTAAACTGAACAAAACAGCCGCGACAATTTATTGCGCACCCGCTGAAAGCAGGAATACAAATGAGTTTGGCGGGAAAACGGTGCAGCTAAAAGCAAATGTAAAGGGCGCTGACAAGGCGGTGAAGTGGAGCAGCAGCGACACGAAGACTGCCGTTGTGAACCAAAACGGTCTGGTGACCGCAAAAGGCAGGGGAAACGCAGTGATTACTGCGTTTGCAAACGGGCTGGAAGCAAAATGTGCAATTACGGTGAAAGAGACAGACATTACGCTGAATACGAGCGTTATTCGCCTGAGCACAAAAGGAGCAGGAAGCGCGGTAAAGCTTGTGCCGGATGTTGTGGGTGCGAGCAAAAAAATAACATGGAAAAGCAATAACACAAAGGTTGCGACAGTCAGCGGCGGCAAGGTAACCGGAAAGAAGACAGGAGTAACGTGGGTTACGGCTTCGGCAAACGGCGTGCAGAAAGGATGCCTTGTCATCGTGGAAGAAGGGCTGGTCTCCATCGACGAGGAACAGGTACGGCTCTACGCGGCAGGCACTGTTTCCGATACCATGAAGTATGAGACAAAGCAGCTGAAAACAAACGCTGCCAAAACGGATGTCGTGCAATGGAGCAGCAGTGACGAGAGCATTGCCGTTGTCCAAAACGGACTGGTTACGGCAAAGGGGATAGGAACCGCAGTGATAACCGCAGCGTGCAATGGAAAAGAAGACACCTGCAGGGTGGAAGTGGTTGGCACGACTACGGATATCAAAGAGAATGTTGTTCATTTGAAGACGAAGGGAGCGTCCAGGACATATACCGTTGATTTCAGCGTGACAGGGCGGAAAAATACGGTCAAATGGTCAAGCTCGGATTCAAAAGTGGCTTCGGTGAGCAAGGGAAAAATTACGGCAAAAAAGGCAGGGACAGCAACGATTACCGCAGAGGCGAACGGTGTCACCGATACCGTAAAGGTCACCGTGAAAGCGTTTGAGCCGACAATAACCCTGAATCAGAGCGAGTACACGCTCTACACAAAGGGAAAAGGAAACACAGTCACATTGAAGGCTGTAGTCGACGGCGCAGACAAAAAGCCTGTATGGAACAGCAGTAATAAAAATGTGGCAGTCGTGTCGGATAAAGGAAAAGTAACAATACCTTCGGGTAAGGATGCGGTTGCGGGGAGAACGCTGATTACTGCCACTGCAAACGGTGTGACGGCAAAATGCTGGATTCGGGTAAAGGAGACAAAAGTCGTTCCGGAAAAGAATTATTACTTGCTGCATACCGGAAAGAAAGATAGAATAGACGTGGATGTTGTCGGTGCAGCCCAGTCTGTCAAGTATAAGTCATCAGACACAAAAGTCGTCGCAGTGGACAGCAAGGGAAATATCACGGGCAAAAAGAACGGCACTGCATACATCGAAGTGAAGGCAAATAATGTATCCGCAAAGTGTCAGGTGACAGTAACAGACTGTGCGGAACATGCGTGGGAGCCTGTGGCAGAAGCAGACAGGGAAAAGGATGACAGGGAAGCAGCCTGCGAAGAAAGCGGCCTGACGACATCTGTCTGCAAGAAGTGCGGCGGAAAACAGCAGCAAGCCATACCGCCGCTCGGGCATAAGTTTGGGAGGTGGACTGTGGAAGTGAAGGCGACAGAGAATGCGGCAGGTCTGGAAAAACAGGTGTGCGGCAGATGCGGTGCGGAGAATACCAGAAGCATTCCCGTCAAGAACAAGCCGGAAACGGCAGACGCATATAAGCTTGTGTGGGAAGATGACTTTAATGGCGACAAGCTTGATACCAGCGTCTGGAATTATGAACTCCATGAGCCTGGATGGGTGAATGCAGAGCTGCAGGAGTATGTCGATTCGGATAAAAACACATATGTAAAAGACGGTAAGCTCTACATTCAGGCGCTCAAGGAAGTGAAAGACGGCAAGGCATACTACACGTCAGGAAGAATCAACACAAAAGGAAAGAAAAATTATCAGTACGGCAGATTTGAAGTAAGTGCAAAAGTTCCAAGCGGAAAGGGATTTTTACCCGCTTTCTGGATGATGCCGGAGGACGAAAGCTACTATGGGCAGTGGCCAAAGTGCGGAGAAATCGACGTGATGGAGGTTCATGGAAGTGCGCTTTCCACGACATACGGAACGCTTCATTTCGGGGAACCGCATACACAGAAACAAGGCAGCTATACACTGCCGGCGGGAGAGAAGAATTTCGGGGAATCATTCCACGTATTCGCCTGCGAATGGGATCCGGGTGAGTTTCGCTTTTATGTGGATGACGTGCTGTTCTATACAGTGAATGACTGGTTTACACAAAAACCGGGATTCGGGAAAGTCGCGTATCCCGCACCATATGACCAGCCGTTTTACATGATACTGAATCTGGCTGTCGGCGGCAGCTGGGTAGGTTATCCGGACGATAACGATGTGTTTGGGGAAAATGCCCAGTTTGTCATTGACTATGTCCGGGTATATCAGAAGGACAGTTATGACATGGATGTTGACAAGCCGGAAAACGAAGTGACACTCCGTGATCCGGATGAGACCGGAAACTATATAATCAATGGCGATTTTGCGGATGCCGAAGACTTGACACAGGAAGACGCGAACTGGCAGCTGCTTCTTGCCAGCGGCGGAGATGCCACGGCGGAAATTTCCGAAAACGCGCTGCATATCACGTCGACCAATGCAGGCACAGTGAATTACGGTGTGCAGGTTGTACAGGCAAGTCTGCCGATGGAGAACGGTGCCAAGTACAAACTGACCTACGATGCATATGCGGACGAAGCGCGCACAATGATTACAGGAATATCGGCTCCAGACAGGGGATATATCCGTTATCTGAGTGATACGACCATAAATCTGACAACAGAAAAGCAGTCATACGCGCATGTTTTTGACATGACTGGGGACAGTGATGCCAATGGCAGGGTAGAATTTAATCTCGGAAATCAAGGGTCTGTTGCGAAAGTCCACATCAGCAACGTGCGTCTGGTAAAGGAAGGTGATGCCGAGAAAGAGGAAAAAGGCGTATTGCCGGACGGCAACTATGTGTATAACGGACAGTTTAACGAGGGAAATGAGCCGGGCAGGCTTCGCCTTGCGCACTGGGACTGGGACACGAGACAGGCCAAAGGCACGAGTGTGTCAGTCACAAATGACAGCATACGCGAATTAAAGGTCGTGGTGCCGGAGTCCGTGAGTGGTCTTGACAAGGTTAACGTGTACCAAAATGATATTGCGATTGCCGGAGGGAAGAAATATATTCTCAGTTTTGACGCTTATGCGGACAGGGCTAAGACAATACAGACCACGGTGGCAGGAATGACCTTTGACAGTGAACTGACAACGGATAAGGCGAGCTATAAATATGAGCTGGAGACACCCGCGGATTTAAACGGAAGCACAATCTGTTTCCTGCTGGGGACATCAGGCACGACATTCATTGACAACGTGTGTGTCCGGGAGGACTGCATGATTGTAAACGGAGACTTCGCCAACGGATTGCTGGGATATGAGGTTTATGTGAACGACGCGGCAAAGGTTCCCGATTACATTGTCGATTCCTTAAAGGAAAAGGATGCGTTTTCCATGGACATCGCCGACACGGGTGATCAGGATTGGTATATCCAGTTAAAACAGAGCGGCATTCAGCTTGAAAAGGACAAATGGTATAAACTGTCGTTTGATGCCAAGTCGACCGTGGACAGGGAGATTATGTATGCGCTGCAAAGGGACGGTACGAGCGACGATGACTGGACACCATACTCCGGACAGCCAAAAGCGGCATTGACATCAGAATTCCAGAGATTTGAAAGAGTGTTTCAAATGCGCTATGACACGGATGCGAATACAGTCCTTAGCATTTCCATGGGGGCTGTCGGCGGAAAGCAGATATCCCAGAAACACACAGTGGTAATCGACAATATCAGCCTCGAGGAGACGCAGGCGCAGGAAGAACCGCCTGCGGAGACGGGGAAAAACCTGATTGCAAACGGAGACTTCGCGGCAGGGGAAGAACACTGGGTAAAGGAAGTAGGTGCAGCAGCTCAGGCGCAGGTAAGTTTTGCGGACGAGAAGGCAGTGTTTGACATTGCGAATGTCGGTGAGAATGACTGGGACATCAAGCTTCGGAACGAAGAACTTCTGCAGCTGGAAAAAGGTGCGAAATATCAGGTTCAGATGAAGATAAAGTCTTCTGCTGCAAGGACAGTCAAGTATTCCTTCATGAACCCGCAGTATGCATGGTATGGAGGAGAAGACCTTGAACTGGCTGCGGATGTAATGAAAGAAGTAGATTATGAGATGACAGTAGGAGAAGATCTTGATACGAGCAGTGAGATAACATTTGCCGTCTCCATGGGCAAGATCGCGGAAGAAGAGACACCAGCATCTGTTATCGAGATTGATGACATCAGTGTCATAAAGTTGAGCGGAGAAACAGAGACGCCAGAAGAACCGGCGGAAACAAACCTGATTAAGAACGGAGATTTTGCAGACGGAAAAGAACCGTGGACAGATTACGTGGATAACGCCGCATCTGCCGCAACAGCGTTTACAGGGAATAAGGCGCGCTATGAAATCACCAATGCCGGAACGGCAGACTGGAATATCCAGCTCAAGCAGGAAGGCCTTGCGATGGAAAAAGGAACAAAATATAAAGTAAACTTTAAGATTGCCTCCTCGCTGGACAGACAGGTAACACTGGCAATCATGGGAGCGAATGACACATACTGCGCAGGGGCGGACATAATCCTGACAAAGAATAAGTTAAAAACCTTCAGCCAGATCATGACACTGGGAAAGGACTACACGGAGGGAACAGTTGCGTTCCAGCTCTCCATGGGAATGCCGAAGGGAGTTGCGTCTTTGGAGGCACACGCGATAGAAATATCGGATATCAGTATAATAAAGGTTGACGACAGTGCAGTGGCGGATGAAGTGGAGGACACGGATACGGAGATAACACCGCCGGCCGCAGATGGTGGCGAGTCGGAATCGGAAATTGCCGCTGATGACAGTGAAAATACAGAATCCGAGTCTGAGCAACAGAAGACAGTTGAGGAGGAAGCCGATGAGCCGGAAACGACAGGAACGGAGGAAACTAACGAGCCGGAACTGACAGAAACGGAGGAAACCGACGAGCCAGAAATGACAGAAATAACAGAAACGGAGGAAACCGACGAGTCGGGAGTGACAGAAACGGATGAAAGCAATGAGTCAGAAACGACTGAGAGAGGATAAAGAAAAAATATTGTCCGAAAATGAAAAGTCGGAGAAGCAGCAGAAAAAGTTACAGCAGGAAATGTATAAGATGGTGCAGCCGAAAGAAGTCATGGAGCGCATCAAAGAACGCTGCAAGAACGTAATAGTCTGTATGAGAAACAGAGTGGCTTGAAAGGGCAGTAACAGAAGATTGAGAAGTCGTTGGAACGATAAGAAATGCGGAGTATAAAATAAAGTGTGTAAGTTAGAAATACAGCAAATCTAACTGCACACTTTATTTTTCTGTATAAGGTGTGCTATACTCAAAGAAAGGATGAAGAAAAGGATGGGTACAGCATTTATGGCACGAAGAAACAGACAGAACACAAAAGGAGCAGCAATCGCGTAGGCAATTATGGAGGAATACCAGCCGCAGGCAAGGGAAGATCGACTGTATTTACGTTACCATACGCAAAGAGATGGAAACAAAAAACTGTGTTTCACTAAAAAGTATCCTGAATAGGTGTCACAATCGGGATTGTTGGAGGTATGTGCATGAATTTCATTAATACGATAGATGATCTATTTAATATGCTGGACAGATATACAGAGGGAGTGGATTGGAACTCCTTTTATATTAGGCGGGATAAACCTGCCCCGTTTTTGAAATATAATAAACTGCCAGATAAATGTGTTGTTGATTTTATAAGAGCGCATAATATTAGAAATGCTTGCGAATTTGGTTGCGGAGAAGGGCGCAACGCAATTTATCTTGCTAAAAATGATATCGATACTGAAGCATATGATTTATCAGAGATTGCAATAGAAAATGCAAAAAGGAATGCAAAAGAAAGCGCGGCGGAAAAAGTAGTCTTTAAAGCAGAGAATATTTTCGCATTAGATTTAAGGGATAAGAAGTTTGACTTGATAATAGATAGTGGTATTTTTCATCATCTGACACCACATAGGCGTTTACAATATAGAGATATTGTATCAAGTATATTGGCAGAAAATGGTCATTTCATTTTGTTATGCTTTGCGGCAGGGGAAGACGGTGCTGACGAGGTGGATGACTATGCGTTTTACAAGGGCAAACAAACAGGAGCTGCATTTACGGAA
>OFFB01001872.1_pt1 | contig 11107 bp, 11 predicted proteins | sample 1521281 | NCBI WGS metagenome assembly OFFB01 (sample SAMEA3504109, study PRJEB24116) | mouse gut metagenome | biome: mouse gut; feature: mouse-associated habitat; material: faeces | place: Denmark | collected 2011
AACGAACAAGTTTGCCTGGCAAGACCGGAGACATAAGTTTACAGAGTGCAATGAGTGAAGGAGAGAAATTATGCAGGAAAAGGAATTGAGAAGGATGTTAAGCGTCAACTTGGAACCAAGCAGCATCATAGATGCGCGTATGGAGGAGGCTTATCAAATGATAAGAAAGGCAGAGCGAAAGCCGGAATCTGTCAAGAACCCATTTGTGCGCAGGCTTCTGGTCGGAATGGGCAGTGTGGCAGCAGTGTTTGTGCTAATGGCAGCGTTCTGTGTCACAAATCCTGTTCTGGCAAAGGAGATTCCCATTGTAGGAGGCATTTTTAACAAGATGTCAGAGCTGTTTTCGTTCGGTCAGATTCCGGAGAAGGAAACCGTTATCTTGTTTCAGGAAGAAAACAAGACAGCGAACCAGACATCAAAAAGCGGCGATGCAATGGAGCAGAGCGCGGGGAATACCGCAGCATACCAAAAAACATCAGGAAACTTAACCGTCACGCTGACAGAGCAGTATGCCACAAATCAGGCAGTTTTTATCGGCATAAATATCAAAAACACACAGGAATTTGCGAAGATGGCAGTTTTCACAGACGGGACGCAGACAATGTCACTGGAGACCAGAGAGCAGTACTCTTTCCGCGATGATGCCATACCTGCGTGGCGCTATGCCGAAGGAAAATTTACGGATGCGCATACATTTGAGGGAATCATTCGAATCGATTACTCCGAGATTAACGTGGATGACAGAAAATATCAGGAAGCGGTAAAAAACGCGGACAAAGAAGGCAGACCAATCATAGATGATTCCACATATAGTCAATATATGGAGGAGTATGAGATACCGGAAACTTTCACGATGAAACTGGACATCACAAATGTTGTCGGTGACCTTGATGAGCCGCTGCCGCTAGAGGAAGAAAAGTCGCAGGAAGAACTTGAGCGCATGAATGATGAGGAATGGCAGGCATACATGAAGACGCTGCCGCAGGAGTGGTATGACTATCCCAACAGATATCAGAACTGGTGGCAGGAGGGAGACTGGTCTTACGAGCTGACCATCACGAAAAAGGACAGCGCTTCCCGTGTGATTGAAGTGAACAAGACAAACAGTGCCGGAATCGGCATCAAAAGCATTGAACTTTCTGCTGTCGAGATGACACTTAATACGATTGAAGGAGGTGACACGATTGCTGTCGCGCTGGATGCGGACGGCAACAAGATTGAAAACGGCAGCAGTAATGTCTATGAGCTTGCAATTGCAGGGCATGATATCTCCAAAGTGTATATCTATATCTGTGACTGGGACGAGTACATGGATGAAATCAAAGGCTATGGCGTCTCTGGAAACCAGCATGACAAAAGTTTTAAGGAAGTGCTTGAGGAACTGTTTAAAACCGTCGTCGAGACAGGAGAATAAAGTTTTTATCCTTGACACTGTTTTTTAATGATGCTAGTATTAAAAACAGTAAGCAGGCACATATGGATATAGGTGCTAATAAAGGATAGAAAAGGGTAAATTAAAATGCAGGGACGTACACATAATTGTAACCAGCTCCGGCTGGAAAATGCCGGAGAGGAAGTAAAGCTTGTGGGATGGTTTGACAATCTGCGCAAGGTCAGCAAGAATTTAGGTTTTTTGGTTTTAAGGGATTTCTATGGGAAGACACAGGTTGTCGTCGAGACAGAAGACATCATGGAGCAGCTCGATGCCGTCAACAATGAATCGACGCTCGAGGTAATCGGAACGGTGCGCGAGCGCAGCGCCAAAAATCCCAAAATGGAGACAGGTGATATTGAAATTGTGCCGTCAAAGGTTACTGTTTTAGGAAAGTGCCGGTACAATGAACTGCCGTTTCAGATTGATCATTCCAAGGAGGCGGACGAGAACACACGGTTAAAATACCGCTATCTGGATTTGCGCAATCCCGCTGTCAAGTCAAAGATTGTACTGCGCAGCAAGATTGTCGCGGATTTGCGTGCGGCAATGATTGGACATGACTTTATGGAGATAACGACACCGATTCTGACATGCTCTTCGCCGGAAGGTGCGCGTGACTACCTTGTGCCGTCAAGGAATCATCCCGGGAAATTTTATGCACTGCCGCAGGCGCCCCAGCAGTTCAAGCAGCTGCTGATGGCATCCGGATTTGACCGCTATTTTCAGATTGCGCCTTGTTTCCGCGATGAGGACGCAAGGGCAGACCGCTCACCGGGAGAATTTTACCAGCTTGATATGGAAATGGCATTTGCCAGTCAGGACGACGTGTTTGCCGTTTTGGAAGATGTGCTTCCGCCGATTTTTGCAAAGTACGGTATTTACCATGAGGCATCCAAGCCGCCATTTAAGCGGATTCCTTATCGGGAAGCAATGGAGAAGTATGGCTCGGACAAGCCCGACTTGCGCATAGACCTTGTCGTACAGGACGCAACACAGGTGCTCGCGGACTGTGGATTTGAGCCATTTGTCGGGAATACTGTAAAGGCTGTTGTCGCGGACAATTTTACAGGAACGAGAAAACAGATCGATAAAATGTGTGCCGACGTCGAGGTGGTGAGCGGACAGAAGACCTACTGGTTCCGCCTTGATGAGAACGGCGAGCTTGTCGGCGGCATTTCCAAGTTTGTACAGGAGAAAAAGGCAGCTGTAATCGAAGCGCTCCGGTTAAAAAACGGCAGTTTTGTCGCGCTGTCCACAGGGGATTTGCGGACAGCCCAGAAGACATCCGGCGTAATCCGCAAAACGCTTGCCAACGCATTTGAAGGATATATGAAAAAAGACTGCTACGAATTCTGTTGGATCGTTGATTTCCCGATGTACGAAATCGGTGAAGAATCAGGAGAACTGGAATTCTGCCACAATCCGTTCTCAATGCCGCAGGGAGGCGCGGAAGCGCTGGCGGCAAAAGAGCCGTTAGAAATTCTTGCATACCAGTATGACCTAGTGTGCAATGGCGTTGAGCTGTCATCAGGCGCTGTCCGTAACCACGATCCGGAAATTATGGTAAAGGCATTCCAGATTGTCGGACTGGGCGAGGAGGACGTAAAAGCAAAATTCCCCGCAATGTACAATGCATTCTGCTACGGCGCGCCGCCACACGCGGGCATTGCCCCCGGCGTAGACCGCATGGTCATGCTCATTGCCGGAGAGGAGAGCATCCGCGAGATTATTCCGTTCCCCATGAACAAAACCGCGCAGGATGTGATGATGGGCGCACCCGCAGCAGTGGACGAAAGGCAGCTGCGTGATGTCCATATCCGCATTGCCGAGGAAGCGAAAGAATCATAAAAAATTCTTGCTTTTTGTACTATTTTGTGATTTAATAATAAATGTCAGGGCGAACCCCTGACATATGGGTGGATTCCCGAGTGGCCAAAGGGGACAGACTGTAAATCTGCTGCTTTATGCTTCGGTGGTTCGAATCCACCTCCACCCATTCAGGCATGCAAAAAGGATACCAGATGATGGTATTCTTTTTTTGCATACACACAATCATCCAATGAAAATATTTCAGCAGTCTGACGGACGCCTGGAGCACGAATAGGGGAGCGGAAACGTACTGTTCAGACGTCCACCAAAGTAGTGGAATCATGTGCCAAAATGCCCCCTTTTAGCATTTTGTGTGATAAATCTGTTATAATTCATACCCACGCCAGTTTTTATCGGCATACAAATGTCATCTTATCTATACGGTTTGACGATGGATTTGACAGATTTATCAGAAACAATTAGAATGTTGTTAGAGCATTTTTCAAACACACTCTGGGATCTGAGACAAGGAGATATACTATGGGTAAGTCAATTCTTGAAATATATAATAATATCAGTGTGCAGCAGTATAAAACAGATATGGGATTTAAAGCACTGGTGGAAGGCGTGCATGAGAACATGTTTGTTATTCCAGAATACCAGAGAAAATATCGTTGGAGCAAAATGCAGGTAGAGGAGCTGGCAGCTTCTTTGATAAGAGGACTTCCGATTCCGCCTATTTATACATACCGAAATGAAAAAGGGCAGTTGGAAATATTGGATGGACAACAGAGGGTAATGAGCCTCTACTTTTATTATATTGGCAAGTTTTTCAAAAATGAAAAAATGAGTGTATTTGATTATCAGGAAATTGATGTAGACTCAGCAGGGAATTTTGTCGCAGCGCTTGAACGAAAGTATGATATTGTTCCTGTTGGTTTTTATATTCAAATAGGTGATGATCAATGTGACATCAGTTATAAAAATCTGCCGATTCAGTTAAGGAGAAAAGTAGATTATTCGACGATTTCGGTTGTAGAAATTAAGATTTCTGACCAAAATAAAAAAGATGAAATTTTGCACAAGATATTTGCAAATTTGAATAATGGTGGAAAACAGCTCTCAAATCAGGAGTTAAGAAACGGCATTTATCCATGTGCATTTAATCGCGCCATCAATAAAATTAACAAAAATAATAGAAAATGGAGAGCTTTATGGGGCACAATCAGCGATGACGGAAAAGACGTGGAAATGCTGTATCGGTTCTCTGCCTTAAAGACGTATGTTACCTATTCAAGGACGGGGTACAGAATTGAAGAATATCGAAATTCGACAAAGGATATGATAGACCGGTTTGCGGAAGAATCCTTTTCTCTGAATAATAAGGAAATTAAGACGTATATTGATAGTATAGAAGCATTTATTTCCGCGCTTCATATTTCCAAAAAGTATTTTTCAAAGACGACATTATTGGAAGGATTATATGTTGTTTTCGAGAAAAGACATATTCAATGTGAGATAACGGATGAGATTTGTGAAGAAATATTAAGTAAAAATTTTTTTAGGCAATCAACATCGGGCGGAACGATTTCGATGACAAATATGAATAAAAGGTGGAAGGGTATTTATGGCGTGTTATCAGAATATGATGAATGAATTGTCGGATATTATATTGAAACATAAGCTCAAGTTTGATAATACGATAATTATCGGTGACAATTCGAGTGGGAAATCAGAGCTGTTAAAAAATGTCTTGGTAAAAGATGGCTCCAAAAACTGGTACTTGATTGATTCTGTAAATAGATATTTTAGTGTAAGTCAGATATTTAAAATGAGTGGTGAGGCATCAAAATTACAATTTTCCAAGAAAATTATTGAACATAGACTGATGGCTGATAATTATAATCTGAAGGACACTTTTTACTATATGGGAGTGCCAACATCAATAGAAAATTTTTATTTTGAATTCGAGGATTCGATAAAGAATCTAATGCGTCAGTTTCTTGGCGTGGAGTTAATGATTGTGCAGTCTGAGGTAGGATATAAAGTGTATCTGGATAATATTGAATCTTCCCTGTCAAGCGGGTATCAGGCATTAATGCGTATTTTTATGGAAATGGAATATGTGTCGCGAACCATGAAAAACGGTTTTGTAATTATTGATGAGATTGACGAATATCTGTTTGCATACAATAGTGGAAATATTTTTGATTTTCTAAGGCAGAAATATAGTGGCTTTTCTTTTACTGTCACGACACATTCAGCAGATTTGATAGCAAACGCCAAAGCGGCAAATATAATTCTGTTATCTGAAAATAATTATGAATTATTGGATGCCGGAGATTTCAATAGTGTTTCTCAGGTCTATAATATATTTGACAGTGTTTTTGTGAAAACAAAAGACATTGATGAGGGAGAAAAGATTGATACATGTCTAAGAAGACTGCTGAATAATAAAGTGGCTGGTATATGGAAAGAGACAGATCAGAGAGAACTCGAAAATATTAAGGAGCTTAATTTGTCAAAAGTTCAAAAGGTAATGGTTAGACAAATCGAGGAGTGGTAAAGTGGATAAAAATATCTATGTTTTGGATATGCCGGATTTTGAACCGGTATATTTAGAGGATATAGAATATGGATACAGCGGAAAAAGAGGCGATGAATTAAAGAAACTGCTGTTAGAAACGAGTAGCTTTCACTGCATGTACTGTTATGCGAATTTAAAGGGAGACCGAACAGATTTGGGAGAAATAGAACATTCCGTTGAAAAAACATTAAGTGTATATTTAAAAGAATGTGTTCCAAATATGTCGGTTACATGTAAAAATTGTAATCAGTCCTTGAAACGTGTAGGAGAAAAAAGACGTAAGGATAAAATGAAATCTCATATGAAACAATATGAGGAAAATCTCGTTTGTAAGAGCTTCAAATGCAAATCTATCTGTAATGCATATGCAGGGCTGCGAAAGCAATATTGCAAAGTAAATAAGTTGAATTTGCAGCCATTTGGTATGACGGGAGATTCTTCAGGATTGGCATATAGGATACAATATGATATTATGACTGCCCAGTTTGTTCCGAGCACAAAGTACAATTATAATGAGGAGGATTTGGAAATATTAGAACATCATATCAGACAGTTTAAACTGAATGATGTAGAATATAAAACGCAGGCGTTGATAGAATTTATTGAAGATACAATAGAAGCGGACGGGAAATATAACAGACATAAGAACAGATATTCAAACTGCATTGTTGACTTGTTTGTCGAAAACATAAAAGAATACTCGCAGGAAATGATTTTAAAAATATGTGAAAAAATTTACATAAATTATCAGTTGCGGCACATTATCAGGAGAAAAAACAAAGATAACCGTAGAATTTCCGACAATATCAAATCACAGTAAATTTTTGTGCTTTTTTACCAAAATTTAAATATTTTATAGGAAGAAAGTTGTTCGCATCCAAAAAAAGGATTATAATGTTATTTAAAGAAAGCCATGCAGAACCAAGTAACAAGACATCCTGCAAGCTTGCTTGTAAGGATGCCTTGTTACTTGGTTCTATAGGGCGAACGCCCGTAAGCGATAATCTGCCGAAGGCGGATTATCGCTTAGCATGGCAAAAGCCAAAATAATCCCAAGCACAAGGAATATGATGGCAAAAAGCCAGAATAAAGAAAAATGCGCAGATATTTCCTGCGAAAAAGGAGGAGGTTCCCATGATAAGAATCGGAATGTTAACAAGCGGCGGCGACTGCCAGGCGCTCAACGCGGCAATGCGCGGTGTGGCAAAGGGTCTGTTTAATGCAGGCAAGGAAGTGGAGCTGTTCGGTTTCCTTGACGGCTACAAAGGACTGATTTACGGCAAGTACAAAATGCTCTCCCCGTCAGATTTTTCAGGAATCTTGACAAAGGGCGGCACAATCCTCGGAAGTTCACGCATGCCATTCAAGAATATGCGTGACCCGGATGAAAACGGGCTTGACAAGGTGGAGGCAATGAAACACAATTATTACAAGCTAAGCCTTGACTGTCTGGTTATCCTCGGCGGAAACGGAACACATAAGACAGCGAATCTTCTGCGTGAGGAAGGCCTGAATGTCGTGACACTGCCAAAGACGATTGACAATGACCTCTGGGGAACAGATATGACGTTCGGATTCCAGAGTGCAGTCGACATTGCGACACAGTGCATTGACCAGATACACACCACTGCGGCATCACACGGGCGCGTATTTATTGTCGAAGTAATGGGACATAAGGTAGGCTACCTCACATTAAACGCAGGTATCGCAGGTGGTGCGGACATTATCCTGATACCCGAAATACCATATGACATCAACAGGATTATCAAGGCAATCCAGAAACGCTCCGAGAGAGGAAGCAAGTTCACCATCCTTGCGGTTGCAGAGGGCGCCGTATCAAAGGAAGTAGCTGCGCTCTCCAAGAAAGAATTTAAAAAGTACATGGCAGAGTACAAATATCCCAGCGTTTCCTACGAAATTGCTGAAAAAATAAAGGAAAAGAGCGGCATGGAGGTGCGCGTCACCGTTCCCGGACATACACAGAGAGGCGGAAGTCCGGATCCGTATGACCGTGTATTTGCCAGCAGACTTGGCGCAGAGGCGGCAAAGCTTATCCTCAAAGGCGAGTATGGCTATATGGTAGGATACCAGAACAGGGAAGTCGTAAAAGTACCGCTCTCGGATGTTGCCGGCAAGCTCAAGATGGTAGATCCGGATTCCACCATCATTAAGGAAGCAAAGATGCTTGGCATCAGCTTCGGTGACTAAGCAGGAAAAAGACGAATGCGCTTGTGCATTTACCCATAAAGTGAGAGAAAAAACCCATTTGACATTTCAAAATGGGTTTTTTTATTCGCAGACCCGTGCAGATGAATTATGCCGCCTGCTGAATCTTCTTAAGAACTGTCAGTCAGTAACCGCAAGCAATAAAACATCCAGCGCCCTGCCAAAGCTCTCCTCGTCAAGGTCGGAGTAATTGACAATAATTGTGTGGGCGTGCTGTTCTTTTCCTGTCTCGCAGTATTCCGAGAGACAGTCAAGGGAGACACCGTTTTCCCGCGCGAGCCACTTAATCTCCGTGTCACTCAGGGAGGTGTTCAAATGTATCAGAAAATGGCTGCCAGCGTCTTTTTCGTCAACAGAAGCATACGCGCGGAGACGGGACTGCGCAAAGACTTTCATCAGACTGTCCCGCTTTGCCCTGTAATATTTCTTCATTCTATGGATATGCCGTTCAAAATATCCGTTATCCATAAAAGCCGCAAGTGCATACTGCTCAAAGGCGGAAACCGTGCAGGAGTAAAAATTCATGGTCTGAATATAGCGTTCCATCAGTTTGTTTGGCAGAACCATATAGCTGATGCGGATAGAAGGCGCAAGCGTCTTTGAGAACGTGTTCAGATAAATAACCCGATGGTTATGGTTGAGACTCTGAAGTGCCGGAATCGGCCTGTGGCTGAAACGGAACTCGCTGTCGTAATCATCCTCGATAATATACCGCTCCGGCTTGTCTTCTGCCCAGTCCAGCAGCATCCTGCGCCGACCGATAGGCATGATGCTCCCCGTCGGAAAGTGGTGGGCAGGGGAAACATGCACGATATCTGCCCCGCTTCCAGCTAGCTTGTCTATCTGCATTCCGCTCTCGTCAATATCAATATATTTCCATGAGACATCATTGACCTGATATATTTTGGCAATTTTGCGGTAGCCAGGATTTTCCAGTGCATAAATCCGTTTCCGCCCCAAAAGCTGTATCAGGCGTCCGTAAAGGTATTCCGTTCCGGCGCCTATGACAATCTGATCCGGAGATACCGTCATGCCCCGAAAACCGTACAAATACTTGGCGATACTCTGCCGCAGCGCATAGACTCCCTGAAAAGGGACTGTTTTGAGCATATCAGGGTTTCTCTGCGAAAGAATGCCGCGCATTACTTTCGCCCACGTATCGTATGGGAAAAGGTCGATGGCAGTCTGGTTGGAGGTAAAGTCCGCATCACACGGGGGATTGTTGTCAGCGCAGTAGGCGCTGAAGGGGATATGGCTCTGATAGCGCGACCTACGGCCGTCTGTCCCGAGGGACGCTGCGAAGTAACCGCGGCGTTCCTCCGCGCAGATATATCCTTCTGTCAAAAGCTGCTCGTAGGTATTTTCTACCGTTTTCAGACTAATCTGATGATGCTTTGCAAACATTCTTTTTGATGGCAGACGGCTTCCTGCGGCAATCACCCCGTCAAGAATGTCCTGCTTGATGCATTGGTAAAGATATTCATAGATAGAAAGCTGCGCTCTCTGCGTCAAGTCATATGTCAGCATATTACATCTGGTCTCCTTAAAAAATCTTATTTTGGCTATTTCAAACATATCAAATATCATTATAATAAAATACAGAACGAAACACAAGGGCGCATCAAACACAAGGAGGAAAAAAGAATGGGTGTATATGCAATCACGGGTGCATCGAGCGGAATTGGTGCAAAGACAAAGGAACTTTTGGAGCAGGAAGGGCACAAGGTAATCAACATCGACCTCAAAGGCGGCGATATCTGCGTAAACCTTGCCACGGAACAGGGACGGGCGGAGGCGGTCAGCAAGCTGCATGAGATGTGTCCGGACGGACTTGACGGCATGATTTGCAATGCCGGCGTGTCGGGCGCATGCGGAAATCTGGCACTGATTATTTCGCTGAATTATTTTGGCACGGTTGCAGTTGCAAAAGGCGTGTATGACCTGTTGGAGAAAAAACACGGCAGCTGCGTGGTCACTGCCTCCAACACGATTTCACAGGGCGCGGGCAGAATGGATATCGCTGACCTGCTGAATAATATCGGGGATGAGAAAAGGGTGCTCGAACTGATTCGCAGCCTTGACGACTCGAACCTGAGCATTGGCAACAGCATGTATGTATCGACAAAGTATGCGCTGGCGCGCTGGGTGAGAAGGGTATCCGCATCATGGGCGGCAAATGGTGTGCGAATCAATGCGATAGCTCCGGGAAATGTCAATACAGCCATGACGGCAACCATGAGCACATCCGCAAAGATGGCGCTGAACGCACTTCCGATACCCACCAAGTTCGGTATGGAAACACTGATGGACGCATCCGAAATTGCCGAGGCGATGATTTTCCTTGTATCCCCAAAAGCAAGCGGAATCAATGGAAATGTCATGTTTGTCGACGGCGGGACAGACGCGCTGCTAAATTCAGAGAAAGTATATTAGGAGGAAAAAAGATGAAGCCAATTGAAAAGTATATAGAGGCAATGGAAAATAAAGATTTTGCAGGGCTTGCAGAGCTGTTTACCAGGGACGGAATCCTGTGTGATTACTGTTCAAACTCGTCCAGCCAGAGGGAGTATCATATTTATGGAAGAGAGGCAATCAACATGTTTTTCCGCAATAAATTCGGCTTCCGCCAGTACTCGATTATGAGCGCGGAAGTGGTCAATGACGAACAGGCAGAATTCATAGCAAGCTTTGGTGACTACCATATCATGGCAATCGCGACAGTCCGTGAAGCAGACGGGGACGGATTTATCAGAAGGCTCACAGTAAGACCAAAATAAATACGGAACATAAAAAATTCGGGTGCCTGCACTCGGATTTTTTGCGTGTACGGCCATCCGCGATTGCGATTGGATTCCTGTAACAGTATCAGGAACTGTAGAAAATTGCACTGCACCCTCGAAGAAATATCCTGCGCAATCCGTATCACTTATTTCCCGCAGAAATACACCTATTGCAAGGCATGGAAAATACTGTTATCATTAAAAGAATAGAATGGGTTACTGTTCAGACGTCCACCAAAATGCTTGCCTTTTCGCATTTTGTGTGCAAAA
>OFFB01001874.1_pt1 | contig 11098 bp, 3 predicted proteins | sample 1521281 | NCBI WGS metagenome assembly OFFB01 (sample SAMEA3504109, study PRJEB24116) | mouse gut metagenome | biome: mouse gut; feature: mouse-associated habitat; material: faeces | place: Denmark | collected 2011
CCCCGCCGGCGATAATTACCACTTCTATCGCGGTCGCGACTATGACGAAGAGCGTCTTGGCATTCTTGACCGTTACAAGCATTACAATGGCGTGGAGGGCAACTCGCTGTCGCCAAGCGATGCTCCGGAACCGCTCTATCAGTCGGCGCGCACTTCGCCCGATGTCGAGGATATAAACCAGGACAATACGCTCAACGAGTATGAGCGCTATTTCCAGTACAAGGTGTCGATACGCCCCGAGGATCTTGTGGTGGGCAAGAATTACATCACCGACAAGCAGGTGTCATTGGTGCGCACTCGTGACGGCAATGATCAGACCGTAGAGTGGTATCAGTTCAAGATTCCATTGAGTGATTACGAAAGAGTGGTGGGCTCGATCAACGATTTCTCCACCATCCGTTTTGCCCGTATGTTCATGACCGGATTCAAGGCGGTGACCCATCTGCGTTTTGCCACGCTGGAGCTTGTGAGAGGGGAATGGCGTCCCTATGATTTCAATCTCAACAGCCGTGGCGATACTCCTGCCGAGGGTGAACTTGATATTTCAGTTGTGAACATCGAGGAGAATGCCGGACGCGAGCCGGTCAACTACGTGCTCCCTCCGGGCGTGTCGCGTATCACCGACCCGGGACAGTCGCAGATCACTCAGCTCAACGAGCAGTCGATGTCATTGAAAGTGACCGGGCTGCAGGCGGGTGATGCGAGAGGTGTGTATCGCAACACGTCACATGATTTGCGCAACTATAAGCGTATGCAGATGTGGGTTCACGCCGAGAGTCTTATTGACGACGTGACCAATCTGAGATCGGGCGAGCTGTCGCTGTTCATCCGTCTCGGATCGGACATAAAGAACAACTATTATGAATATGAGATTCCGTTGTCGCTCACTCCCCACATAACTTCGGCAAACAAATATCCCGACAACAGCGAGGGGCGTTATAAGGTGTGGCCGCTGGACAACCGCATGGATTTTGCTTTGCAGAATCTCGTGTCGCTGAAAAAAGAGCGTAACAGGGCAAAGAACCAGGAAAACAGCACTGTGAGCTTCACCACGCTCTACACCGGGCGTGATCCCGATAATGAGAGGAACCGCATGGCGGTCATGGGCAATCCATCGTTGAGCGATGTGCGCGTGATGCTTATCGGAGTGCGTAATAACGCCCGTGCGGTGCGTGACGGTATTGTGTGGGTCAATGAATTGAAAGTCACCGACTTCGACGAGAGCGGCGGTTGGGCGGCGAAGGGAAATGTGAACCTCGGGATGTCTGACATTGCCACGCTGAATTTCGGGGCTCATATCGAGACCGCGGGATTCGGAGGTGTGGATCAGCCGCTTAATGCCCGTCGCATGGATGACTACAGCCAGTACAATTTCGCCGTGCAGGCTGACCTTGGTCGATTTGTGCCTGAGAAGGTGAAGTTGCGCGCGCCCATCTATTATTCGATCACCAAGGAGAAGGTTTCACCCAAGTATAATCCTCTTGATCAGGATGTGCTTTTGAAAGATGCTCTTGACGATGCCTCGTCTAAATCCGAGCGTGACTCCATCATGAACTATGCCGTGGAGCGTTCGACGGTGCAGAGTTTCAGTATCTCGGGGTTGAAGTTTGACGTGCAGAGCGCCTCGCCGAAGCCGTGGGATCCGGCAAACTTCACGTTCAATTTCTCTTTCAACAAGCGTAGGGAGATGGATCCCACCACTGAGTATGAGAACACCAATGACTATCGCGGATCATTGCAATACTCGTGGACACCTTATCTGAAGGGGCTCAAGCCGTTTGCCAAGATTAAATCCAAGAATAAGAATGCCCGGTTCCTGAAGGAGTGGGAATTGAATTATCTGCCATCCAATATCTCGTTCCTTACGACCATGTCAAGATATTACTATGAGCAGCAGACTCGCAGCGAGGTCGATCAGATGTTCAAGCTGCCGGTGTCGGTGTCCAAGAATTTCCTTTGGGACCGTCAGCTCAACATCTCATGGAATCTTACGAAGACTCTCAACCTTTCCTTCACCTCCAATACCTCGGCGAGAATCGAGGAGCCGATAGGCGCGGTAAACAAGAAACTTTTCCCTGACCGCTACAAGGAGTGGAAAGACACCGTGATAAAGAGTATACTGCACTTGGGAACCCCCTGGGCGTATAATCAGAATTTCGTGGCTACTTATCGCGCTCCGTTCTCTCGCATTCCGGTCATTGACTTCCTGTCAGGGTCGGTAAGCTACAATGCCACATATAATTGGGACCGTGGCACAGAGATTGAAGGCGTGAAGACCGGAAATACCATACGCAATCAAGGTTCATGGAATTATGACGGACGCATCAATTTCGAGGGGCTGTATAATAAATTCCCTTATCTTAAGAAGGTGAACCAGCGCTTTTCTGCCACACGGCGTAAGACGGTTCCTGTCAAAGCGAGGAAATTTGAACGCACGTTCAAGCTGTCGACTGATACTTCGACGGTGATCATCCACAACCTGAAGACTAAGAAAGTGAAGGTGAGCGCCACTACTACCGATGGAAAGCCATTCCCGGTGAAATCACGTGTGAAGGACAATAATTCGGTCGAGATTCTCACCCAAGCCGACAAGAATATCAAATTCTCGATTGTCGAGCAGCTTAAGGGGGAGAATGATGTGTGGGACGAAATTGCGCAGCACGCCACCCGATTCGGAATGATGGTGCGTAACGCCAATGTGAGGGTGCGCACGTCGCGTTCGTTGTCTTTGCCGTTGTTTGAACCTAATATCGGCGATGTCTTCGGACAGAACAACAGTCATGGACCGTTGGCGCCGGGACTGGATTTCGCGTTCGGTTTCACCGGCGAGGGTTATGTGTCGAAAGCTAAGGAACGCGGATGGCTTCTGGTGGACGACGGACAGACATCGCCCGCGATTTTCTCTCGCACCAATGAATTTAACTTTGAACTTGACCTTGAACCGATAAGGGGGCTTAAGATTAAACTTACTACCAACCGCACTGACAACCGCACCAATCAGATGCAGTTCATGTATGACGATATGCCCATCACCCGCACCGGCAGCTATACAAAGACCCACGTTGCGATAGCCACGGCATTGCGTACCGCCAAGGCTGAAAACGGCTATCAGAGCGATGCTTTCGACCAGTTCCTGAAAAACATCCCCATCGTTGCCGAGCGCATTGAACGCAAGTATCATGGCACACGCTATCCCATGGGTGGATTTATGAAGGATAATCCTAATGCCGGTCGTGAGTTTGACCCGGCGATAGGCGGAGTGAACCGCGCCGGCAGCGATGTACTCATTCCCGCTTTCCTTGCGGCTTATACCGGCACTGACGCGTCAAAGATATATCTTTCGCCCTTCCCGTCGCTATCGTCGGTGTTGCCCAACTGGCGTGTCACCTACGACGGGCTCATCCGCATAGGAGGACTCAGCAAGCATTTCAAGGCTATCACCTTGACCCATGCTTATCAATGCACCTATTCCGTAGGCTCCTACTCGTCCTATCTGAATTGGATGGGTGTCGACGGAAACCTTGGATTCACTCTCGACGAACTTTCCGGAGAGCCTGTGCCGTCATCACCTTATAATATATCATCGGTGGCGATCACCGAGCGTTTCGCTCCACTGATCGGTGTGGCGGTGACTTTGAAAAATGACTTGAAGTTTAATGCCGAGTATCGCGACAGCCGCACCTTGACCTTGAATTCTGATGCCGGACAGCTTGTGGAGGCGCAGACAAAGAATATAACCGTGGGCGTGGGCTACAAGATAGTAGGTTTCAACACGGTGTTGAAGATGAAAGGCTCGGGACGAGGCATAAGCAATGACCTTACCGTCAATGCCGACTTCTCGGTGCAGCAGAGCCAGGCGCTGATTCGCCGCATTGAGTCCAATTATGCTCAGGCGACTTCGGGCACACGCTCGCTGTCGATCAATTTCTCGGCTAACTATGTGATGAGCCGTCGCGTCACCTTAGGAGCCTTCTTTGACCATCAGGTCAACACGCCGCTTATTTCATCAAGCGCTTTCCCCACCACCAACAGCAGCTACGGCATAACCTTCAATCTAAGCCTCTCACGCTGACCTTACCCGCTGAACGCCCCACCACGAATCCTTGCTTAATGGCTAAACGTCTGAAAGACAATACTTATTTGTTGCTCGGGTACAGGTCATCTGCGGCTCCCTGTGCCCGGGTAGTCCCCTAATGATCATCTCTGCGAAGAGATGCCCTAACACTCTAAGGTTTCTCTTGGCAGAGTGTCAATAGTGCGTAAATGTACGATTATGGCGTTAAAATGTTTAATAAAAGTTAAAATAGGGGGGGGGTAGTTAATGATTATTAAAATATTTTGTCGTACATTTGCACAATGCTTGTTAAATCCACTTGTGAAAACATTGGGATTTTGACATTTTTACTTATTAATTTATACATTTCAATCAAAAAGTATGAGAAAGTTGTTAGCCTTATGTGTAGCGTTCTTCGCTATACTTTGTGCTCAAGCTCAAAATCAGAGCAGAGTTGTTACCGGTCAGGTAATATCTGCTGCCGATGGAGAGCCGCTCGTAGGAGCTACGGTAGTGCCTTTTGGAGAAGGTAACGGCACAGCGACCGACGCTGACGGTAAATTCAGCCTTTCAGTATCAAACAATCTTAGAGAGATCCAGGTATCTTACGTGGGTATGATCACTAAGCGTGCGGAAATCACCCCGGGATTCATGACCATATCTCTTGAAAGTTCCGACCAACAGCTTGAAGAAGTAATGGTGGTTGCCTACGGTACTGCCAAGAAGTCATCCTTCACCGGAGCAGCTTCCACTATTTCATCTTCAACCATCGAAAAACTGCAGGTGTCCAATGTCAGCAAGGCTCTTGAAGGCGCCGCTCCCGGTGTGCAGGTAGCAATGCAGTCAGGACAGCCCGGTACAAGCGCCACCATCCGTATACGTGGTATCGGTTCTATCAACTCAAGCTCCGATCCTCTTTACGTGGTCGACGGTATGCCTTACGATGGCAACATTTCGGCTATCAACTCTGCCGATATTGAATCTATCAGCGTGTTGAAGGATGCTGCTTCAACTGCTCTTTACGGTTCGCGCGCTGCAAACGGTGTGATCGTGATCACCACCAAGAAGGGCGCCGCTCAGAAGAACCGCGTGACTCTTGAAGCGCGTGTCGGTGTGAACTCCCGTGGTATTCCCGAATATGACATCATGACCAGCCCGGGTCAGTATATGACCACATGGTGGGGTATGCTTAAGAACAAGCTTGGAACCCCCGAGCAGGCAACCGCTGAACTCTTCTCAACCCTTGGCTACAATCCTTTCGACTGCGACAACGACAAGATTGTGGACGTAAACGGCAACTTGACTGACGCCCGCCTTCTTTGGACTGACAATTGGGCTGACGAAGCGATCAAGAATGGTCTTCGCCAGGAATACAACCTCACTGTGCAGGGTGGTAACGACCGTGGTTCTCACTTCCTCTCTTTAGGATACTTGAACGACGAGGGTATCATCAAGAACTCTGACTTCACTCGTTTCTCTTTGCGCGCAAGCGGCGACTACGACGTGAACCGCTATCTCTCAATCAATGGTAACATCGCATATTCTCGCGGTGAGCAGAATCAGTTGAACATCTCTTCTTTGAGCAACTACACCAACACATTCATGTTCACTCAGTATATCGCGCCTATCTATCCCGTATACGGTTACAACCGCCTTGGCGAGCGTCAGTACAACGAGGACGGATCTCCTATATATGACTTCGGTGACGGTACTTTCGGAACACGTGCCTACGCATCCAACCAGAATGTTGTGGCAAGTGACAAGGCTAACCAGAACCGCTACATCACCGACAACCTCAGCAGCCGTTTCGGCGTGAACCTCAACATCTGGGATGGATTGAAGTTTGCTGTCAACATGGGTTATGACGTGACCAACACCATGCGCGACACATTCCAGACTCCTTCATTCGGCGACGCGCAGCAGTCAGGCGGTCGTGCTTACAAGTATCGTTATCGCAACGAAACTTACACTGTCAACGAGTTGCTTACCTACAACAAGACTTTCAATAAGAAGCACAGCGTAGATGTTCTTGCAGGTCATGAGAACTACAAGATGAAATACAATTATCTGCGCAATGCCAAGACCAATTTCTATAATCCCACTGTCCCCGAATTTGACAATGCCATCACCATGGAGGACATGAGCTCATTCACCGAAGATTATGCCGTTGAATCTTGGTTCGGCCGCGTGAACTACGGTTACGATGAAAAATATTATGTGTCAGCTTCAGTGCGTGGCGACGGTTCTTCTCGTTTCGCAGAAGGCAACAAATGGGGTACATTCTGGTCGGTCGGCGCTTCATGGCGTTTCTCTAAGGAAGAGTTCATGAAGGGCATCAACTGGCTTGACAATGCTTCACTTCGCTTGAGCTACGGTAGCGTGGGTAACGACGACGTGTACTATCCCGGTACCACCAGCAGCAACTACTATCCTGCAAAAACTCAATTCCAGGTGATGAACTCTGACGGCAGCTTCGCTCTTTCAAGATTCTATCAGGGCAACAAGGACCTCACTTGGGAGACTTCCTATAACTTCAACGTGGGCTTGAGCGCTCTTCTTCTCAACAATCTTTTGAATGTCGACGTGGAATACTTCCACAAGCGCACTAAAGATATGCTCTACAATGTGCCGCAGCCCCCGTCCTCAGGAGTAAGCTACATCTCTGAAAATGCTCTCACCATGATCAACCGCGGTGTTGAATTCACTTTGACAGTAAATCTTCCCATGCCCCGCGATTTCACTTGGAGCTGGACATTCACCGGAACTCACTACAAGAACAAAGTCACCGATATTCCTGCCGACAAGCGTGAAGACGGTATCACTCATGACGCATATTACAACATCCGCGAAGGCCGCAGCGTGTGGGACTTCTACTATTACAAGTATGCAGGTCTTGACGATAACGGACACTCTACCTGGTACAAGGACGTGAAAGATGAGGACGGCAATGTGACCGGACGCGAGACTACTACCGACTATTCTACAGCTACCAAGTACTACATCGGCACCGCTCTTCCCGACTTCCAGGGTGGTATCACTACCAATTTCGGTTGGAAAGGCATCGACTTCTCTATCGCTATGAACTATCAGCTCGGTGGAAAAATCTATGACGCGATGTATGCCAACCTCATGCATGGCGGAAGCAACGCCGGTACTAACTGGCACAAGGACATCCTCAAGGCTTGGACTCCTGAAAACACCAACACCGATGTGCCTATCCTCGACGGCGACCAGAATGCCAACACATTCTCTGACCGCTTCCTTATCGGCGCTGATTTCTTCAACATCCGCAACATCACTCTCGGCTACACTTTCCCCAACGACTGGATGAGAAAGGCTTCAATCGAGAAAGCGCGTGTATATGTTGCTGCCGACAATGTGGCTCTGTGGTCAAAGCGCAAAGGTCTTGACCCCCGTCAGTACATCTACGGTCAGTCTCAGGCTAACTACTCAGCGATCCGCACAGTGTCATTCGGTCTTTCTTTAACTTTCTAAACAAAAGATTCTCATGAAATCCAATAACATATTATTCAAAGGTATTGTCATGAGCACGGCTCTCTTTGCCGCATCATGCTCTGACAGCTATCTAAATACAGAGCCATCTCAGTTCCTGGATGAAGACGCTGTATCCGAAGCTCTCCAGGACCCGACCAAGGTGCAGGCTCTTATCACCGGAGCTTACATGAACTTCTATAACGGTGGTGACTACCACACTCGTCATGACGATTTCGGCTATCCCGCAATCGTTATCACCACCGACCTCCTTTGCGAGGATGTGGCTTATCACCGCGACCAGCACTTCTTCTGCTATGACTATCAGCTTGACAACCGTCTCGGCAACTATGCCCGCACTGTGTCAATGTGGCGTCAGCTCTACCAGGTGATCGACAATACCAACGATATCATCGAGATGTTGAAGCCCACCGATAACCGTCCCGCTCCGGAAGGACAGTTGAAGTCAATGCTCGGACAGGCTTACGGTCTTCGCGCTTACTGCTATTTCTGGCTTGTCAACCTGTGGCAGCAGCCGTTGAGCGTTGGCGCCAACCAGCTCGGTGTGCCTTTGAAGACTGAGGATGTGTATCGTCCCGAACGCGTTCCCGTAGGCGAGATATATGACCAGATCGTTTCCGACCTTGAAAATGGCTACGGCTATCTTAAAGGTGCAGGCTTGAGCAACAAGGGCAACCTTTCTGAATACTCAGTTGCGGCAATCTATGCCAACGTGCTTATGTTCAAGGGCGATTATGCCAACGCTGCAAAGTATGCCGAAGAGGCTATAAAGGGTGGATCACTCAACTCAAAAGCCGAGATGCTCAGCGGATTCAATTCGCTTGATATGTCAGAGGTGATTTGGGGATACTCAGTAAATGGCGAAACCACCGGTTACTACGCATCATTCTTCTCTCACATGGACTCTTACTTCATCGGCTACGGCGGTCAGGTAGGTTTCCGCAAGCTTGTCGGTTCACAGCTCTATGACAAGATTGACGCCAACGACGTGCGCAAGAAATGGTTCGGCTACAATGACGACTACAATCTTCTCGGAATCAGCTACGGATATGAGGACGGCTACGGCTTCTCCGACTATATCGCAGGCAAGTTCCGCGACAAATACATGACATCTGACGGTAACGATGATCCTTTCACTTCCGACATCATCTATTTCCGTACAGCCGAAATGTATTACCTCGCTGCCGAAGCATATTATCTCAACGACGAACCGACTAAGGCTCAGAACAAGCTCAACGAAATCGTGTCAACTCGTCTTGACGGATACACTTGCGGCTTGTCAGGACAGGCGCTCTACGATGAGATCTGCTGGCAGAAGCGTATCGATATGTGGGGCGAAGGTTGCCGTTACCTCGACGCAAAACGTCGTGATGAAAACATCACCCGCAGCGCAAGCGTCAACTATGCAGCCGACCTCCGTTTCTACAACGCTATCGACTACTCAGCTCGCGATTACCGCATGATCTACCGCATTCCTACCGTGGAAATGCAGAACAACCCGGAAATCCCCGCTGACGACGACAATAAGTAATGGCTGCCACGTGTATAGCAGCCACGGCGGATTAGTTCCGTCATAAACACATACACAACTTTTTTATAGTAGCAGAGTCATGCCCGATGTGAATCAGGCATGACTCATCTTTTATACCCACCACAAAACTTGCCAAAGCAATAATTAGAAAAGTGTGATTCCCTTGAAAAAGTGTAGTCAATAGCTATTTATTCGCTTTAAAAAATGTAAGGATGTACCAATATTCCCTTGAAAAAGTGTAGTCAATAGCTATTTATTCGCTTGAAAAAATGTAAAATATATTGTTTATTCGCTTGAAAAAATGTAAGTTTGCAATAATTAATCGAAGAAAATTATGCTTAAAAGAAAGATAGAGACATATTTAGATAGTTGGAAAAAATCACAGGAGAAAAAGCCTCTTGTGATAAAAGGTCTTCGGCAGTGTGGGAAAACATATATTGTCCAAAAATTTGCAAAGGAAAACTACGAGAGTGTTGTTTATATGAACTTTATTCTCGAACCGGATAAGAAGTCCGCTTTTGTGGGAAATATAGATATTGATACTATAATTCTCAATCTTTCGTCTTTGATTCCTGGAAGTCGTTTTCTTAGTGGAAGAACTTGTATTATTCTTGATGAAATTCAGGAGTGCAAGGAGGCAAGGACTGCATTAAAGTCATTCCACATAGATGGTCGTTTTGATGTCATTGCCACAGGCTCTCTTTTAGGAGTTAAGGGCTATGGGAGCAGTAGAAAGAATAAGGAAGTGGATGAAGGTCAAGATTCCGTCCCCGTAGGCTATGAGACTTTGGTTGATATGTACCCATTAGATTTTGAGGAATTTTTATGGGCAAATGGAATTAGTGACGCAGTCATCGACTCAGTCAAATCATGTTTTGAGAATGAAAAGGCAGTCCCTGATGGTATCCATAAAGCTATGATGGAATTGTTGTACAGATATGTCATTGTAGGTGGTTTGCCTGAAGTCGTGAATTGTTTCCTGAAAACTAAAAATATTGAACAGATATATAATGTGCAGTGCAACCTTATAGCCGAATACGAAGAGGATATGGTTAAGTATGCGGATGATACAGACAAAACACGTATCCGAGAATGTTTTGAATCAATTCCGAAACAATTGGCGAAGGAAAATAAGAAATTCCAGTATTCAGTTGTTAAGAAAGGTGGACGGGCGTCACAATATATAGGTAGTATTCAATGGTTGGAGGATGCAGGAATAATACGCAGATGCTATAACACACAGATTACGGAACTGCCATTGGAGGGTAATTCCATTAGAGACATCTTCAAAGTATATGTAACAGATATAGGCATTCTTATGGCAATGCTCGACTATGGGACTCAGGCTGATATTTTGAAGGGAAATCTTTTGGGTTATAAAGGAGCTATTTTTGAGAACCTTATGGCTGATTTCTTGTGTAAGTCAGGGCAAAAATTATACTATTATCACAAGGACAGCGGTCTTGAATTGGACTTCTTGGTGAGATTTAAAGGGGAGTGCATTATTCTTGAGGTCAAAGCAAAGTCAGGTAAAGCAAAAAGTATGGCTACGGTTCTGAAAAACAAGGAGGTATATCATGTCAATAAAGCAATTAAGTTAGGTCAATATAATGTGGGACGAGATGGAGCAGTTCTTACGATTCCGCTTTATATGGGATTCCTTGTCAAAGACAAACTTACTGAAGCTATTATTCCCGACATTGACTTAAGCTCACTGGCGACTATTTAAAGGACATTTCATAGTTTCTTTTTATTCCTTAAAAGAAACTATGAAATGCTGTGATGTCGCAAATATCCTGTGCAATTAGTCTGGGGTATGTGGATGAGAGCCCTTGCAATAGGCAGCGGAGATGTATGGCAATGTATAACTTTAGCTTATTTCCAGGCGGGTGGTGGTGAGGGTGTGCAGGTCGATTTGCAGGAGGTGTCCGATGCCGGTGTTGATGCCGGTGAGGAGCTTTATCACTTCGGCAGCTTGCATGGAGGCGACAACTCCGGGG
>OFFB01001879.1_pt1 | contig 11078 bp, 11 predicted proteins | sample 1521281 | NCBI WGS metagenome assembly OFFB01 (sample SAMEA3504109, study PRJEB24116) | mouse gut metagenome | biome: mouse gut; feature: mouse-associated habitat; material: faeces | place: Denmark | collected 2011
GGGCTTCCGCGGCGGCGGCCATGGTGCTGCCGGTGGTGCACACGTCGTCGATCAGCAGCAGCCGGCGGCCCCGCACCCGGTCCGGCCGGGGGACGGCGTAGGCCCCCTTCACGTTGCCCGTGCGCAGCGCCGGGTCCTCTAAGGAGGACTGGGCCTTTGTATGACGGATCTTTCGCAGGGTGGGTTCCGCCCGGACGCCCCAGATTTTGGCGGTCTCCTCCGCCAGCAGCCGGGCCTGGTCGAAGCCCCTGGCGTAGTTCCGCCGCCAGCTGACGGGCACAAAGGTCACCGCGTCAAACTGTCCGCCCAGCCGCTCCGCCGCCGCCTGGGCCACATAGCGGGCAAAGACTCGGGCCCGCCAGGATTTTTTGCCGAACTTGAGGGCGCGGACCCCCTCCTTGACCACCCCGTCGTAGTAGAGCGCTACAACGCAGGGGCAGCCTCTCTCCCCGATGGCGGTCAGCTGCGCCGCCGCCTCCCGGAGGGGAAGCCGGGCCTCGCAGTCTCCGCAGACGTCCCCCGTCTCCTCCAGAAGGGCGCCGCAGAAGGCGCACCGGGGCGGGAAGAGGAGATCGAGGAGGGCCGTCCATATGACAGCGGCGGGCTTCCTATGTGACAGGTCCCGGCCATTCCGCGCGGTGCGCCGCTGCTCCCTCATCGGATCACCTCTTTTTCAGTATGGGGCAGTGTCTGTTTAGATTTTAATGCAAATTCCCTTGAAATGCAAGAGGGCTGAGGCGTGAAAAAGGGATGGCCGGTGGGCTTGCTGAAAAAATTTCAAAATGGGTGTTGACAAACGGGGGGGAATCTGGTAATATACGTCTTGTCCGCGAGGCAGGTGCGCTGTGTGCGGGAAGTGAATACGGGGGTATAGCTCAGCTGGGAGAGCGCTTGAATGGCATTCAAGAGGTCAGCGGTTCGATCCCGCTTATCTCCACCATGCGCACCGATTGGTGCAAGAAAACCGTTGTAATCGAGAGATTACAGCGGTTTTTCTTTTGATTTGTTCAAAGTTGTGATTTAGCACTTGCAAGAGTAGAACGCTTGATTTTTCAAAAATATTTGACAAATCAATTCGACGGTCAGTAAGCACCTTTCTCCTGACACTCCCACGGACGCGCTGAACAAGTCCGATTTAGAGGCCATGCTTTCCTGCATGAGGGATGCGGGCCTTGCGGCTAACTCCACCGAGAGTTACATGCGGACGCTCAAACCTTTCTTTTTGTGGTGCAGTGAAGCGAAGATAACGCGGCTCAGCATCCAGCTTTACAATGCAGAAGAAACTATTGAATTAAGGAGCCCTATCCAGACGAAGAATTGAAAAAGCAGCTCAACAAATCCAATACGAAGAAATACACCTCCGCAAAATATCAAAACCGGGTGATAATTAACTACTGTTCAATAATGGCTGCCGCACCGCCACCTTTACGCTGGACATTTACGGCCATGTCACTGAGCAGATGAAAAAGGAACGTACAGATCGCACGGAGAAATACATCCGGTGCGTTGCTGCCGGATAAGGGAAAACTGCCGCAAGGGAAAAAGCAGGAAAAACCCCTTAAAACCTTGCGGCTCTAAGGGGTTTTGGTGGAGACTACTGGACTCGAATTGCCGGGCTTATCTGTTAAGTATTCACATCCATTCACAAAAGTCCCTATTTGCAATGGTTTCCGGCTATCTATTCTAACATCTATTCACGGTTGACGCTATCAAAAATACATCACTTAAGGGAAAAAACAAGGGAAAACAAAACCGCCCGCAGATGCACTCAATCAAAACACATAGCTTTCCCTATAAAGATTGTCTCCGATCCATACGCTCTGAGAGCTTCCTTTTTTGAAAGTGCATTTTCAAAAAGTTAAGCCCATAATTGCTATGTTATGCTTTTAAGCTATTCCCCGTAGCTAGATTGATTAAACGGACGATTCTTTATTGGGCAAGTTCCTTCAGTGCTGCATTGATGTCATCCAAGCTAAACCCAGTAACCCACTTTGCGCCTATACCATATGCTTCACTAGGGGGAGAGTAGCTAGAATTCAATTTTACAACAACTAACCCATTTCCTTTTTCATGGTTTTTGGCAATTTCATAGGCTTGCCAATTTTTATACCCAATTTCTTCACTATCAGGGTGCGTATCATCAGAATACGCTCCAATAATAGCAATCATATACTTTGCCTGTCCGATTTTTGTACTCAACACTTGCTTAATTTTTGAGACAGATTCAGACTGAATTTCACTTGGCGTACAATCCTCTACCGAAAAATCAATATTGGGATTGCTATTCCATGCGGTTAAGAGATAGTAATAAGCTTTGTCATTTTCATAATCAAATGAACAGCATACATGTTTCTTCGCCATAGGTCAAACCTCCTTAAGCCATCTTCGCAATATTGATGCTGCCTTATCAATAAACTTTATGTGCTTTTTGAACCATGCCGTAATTTTGGAGTGAATCTCAAAAAAATAAAACCACAAAATAACAGATAAGGAAGTAAATAAAATCGTATCACAAATAAGAGCGAAAGTCAACGCATTTTGTTGTTTCCACTCAAATACAATACGGACGATGTTTATAGCTAAGAATAAGATGGGGGATAGCATTTTGTAAAATAAATCAATAAAATTGAGAACCATTGGGTAGTCTTTCTGATAATGCTCCCCTTCGCGCATAAATACATCCATTGTTTCTGACAACTTTTTTTCAAGCAAAGCCATATAGTTATATTGACGTTCAATATACAACACATCTTGCACATACCGTATCGTCGCATATGTGGTTGAAACCCAAAGTAACGTTTGTAAAATGTTACTACTTAAATTAAGCGTAACATCAAGTTTATCCTTAATTTCTCCTGTAAAAATATTTAGAACATCTGATGGCCTAATTATCATCAAAAACGAAAGTGCTTCCAAAATACACAAGCCGATAAAACTTTTATTTCTCCGCGCCTGTGCCTGACGACTTAAATCGCATGTTTCCTTATAATGATCGTACAAAAGCTCGTATGTATCCAAATTTGCCACTTTCCTTCACCGATTCCCCTTAACCCTATTATGCGTCTTGCAAAGCATCTGGCAATTCGCCTCATCTGTCGCTCCGCCCCGGCTCCATGCGGAAACATGGTCGGCATCCATTTCGCTCTGCTTCCAGATACGGGCCTTGTCCGCTCCCACGGCCATCACGCACAGCGGACAGTTTGAAACGCCTTTCACTCTGGCCTCGTCTGTCTGCCTGAGATAGACCCGCCTTTTCGTCCGCTCGTCGAAAAGACGGATATTTAGCAGCCGGGTATCCTGACAGCCGCCCAGCACATATTCATAAATCCCCTTGCGGTCTGAAATCGCTTCATCATCCAGCAACTTCCGTACCTTTTGGGATACCGCCTTAGCGTCATATGCCTGACGGTGGTACTTCTCGTAGAGCTCGCCCCATTCCAAACCGCGCATGGTTTTGTCAGTATCTTCAAAGACGCTGGAAACCCAGTCAATCACGCTGTTAAAATACGCCTTCAGCTCATTGATATTATTATCGTAACGGTGACGGCTCATATAGCTGTCAATATCTCCCCGGCTGACCCATTTAAGCGCCGTCCGCAGGAAATCCTGGCGAAGCACATCCCCGGCAATATAGGCGCTCCACTTCTGGATGTTGGCGTTCTGACTGTTGCTGAACTCCTCCTTTGCCATGGTAACAAAGGGGCCGGAGTGGATAGCGTTGCTCAACTCCTGCTCGTTCAGAGGAACACCCGCAATATTGATAGTCTTAAACCATGCCTTGATCTCGCTCTCCTCGCCCTCACAAACATAAATGGTAAGTTGGGCGTTCAAAATGCGTTCCCGCAAGTCCTCCGCTAATCCGCTGAAATACTGCGGAACACCGCTGGGACCAGGAATGGCGAATTTGCCGGTTACGAAACGTCCAAAGCTGGTAATGCGCTGCTGACCGTCCAGGACCTCGTATTTGTCCTCCGCGACTTTGACAAAGTAGATTAACCCCAGCGGATATTCGTTCAGCAGCGATTGAATGACCGCCACATCCTTTTTCCCATCGGCATAGATGTAGTTGCGCTGGTACTCCGGCTGGATCACCAGCTTGCCGGACAGTCCAAACAGGCCCTTACCCTCGTACTCATTATAGACGAAGCCTTGGCAAATGTCGCGCACAGTTAAATCGGTGCGAAGTTTAGTAATCATGTCTTTTCTGCGTCCTTTTTAGCACGAATAAAAATACGTCCATAGGTGATCTGGGGGATACCATCCTCGCTCAAAATATATGTATTTTGAACACGCCAAGTTTTATTTATGGACTTATACTTTTGCTGCATTTCTGCCGATGGCGGCGTATAGAAATCACACTCTGTTTCAGCCCATACCAAATCGCCACGCCGCCCAATGATTTCAAACTGTTCTGGACAGTATTTATCTAAGAACGATATAGGAACTCCCATCACGCCTTTATAATCGCTGGGGATAGCATCTGTGTAAGGAACCTCTAGTGCGTCATAGTTGTCATATTTCAAATAGCCGGTTCCTCTGATATCCTTATGCCTGCTAAACTTGATATTGTCATCCATCGTCATAAGGCTTAACGGTTGATGCCGCCGTCCATGGTCAAGATTTGTGTACCAGCAAGCGTTACCCAGGCGGGTATAATTGCCCACATACCCAAGCCTTGCGGCTTTCTCTCTGTCCTGTTGTGCAATGACAGCGCCTTCCGGAACGGCAAAGACCATATCCTCGCTATTGCAGGTCACGCCTAACCATAAGCAGTTTTCTTTGATTAGAGAAAATACCTCTTTATAAGTTATTGCATTCATATTCCCGATGATTAAAAAATTCTTGCCTGCTTCTATGATCCAAGCAAGAAAATTCCGGAATTTAGAAAAGGGCGGATTTGTAACGATAATATCCGCTTCATCCCGTAATGCTTTAATTTCCTCGCTGCGGAAATCGCCGTCCCCTTCCAAATAGTCCCATTCTAAATCATCAATATCAATTTTTCCGGAGCGGTTTTTATCCCGTGTCAGAGTAAATATTTTACCGTGGCTGCGGGTTTTGCTCTCGTCAAACTGCGGGGATTCACTCTCAAAAAGAGAAATCTGGTAGGGGACAAATTCCGGCTTGCTTTCAGCCGCATAACTGGTACTAATAAGTTTTTTCAGTCCGAAGTTTTCAAAATTCTGTGCAAAAAAGCGGGTGAAGTTGCTCCATTCCGGATCGTCACAGGGAAGCAGAACAATCTTATCCCGGAATACGTCTGGGTCAAACTCCAAATAAGCATTAACTTCTTTCTGAATATATTCATAAAGCGTATAAAATTCATCATTCTTTGTTGCTTTTGCTTTTGTCAAGTTATCAGACGCCATTTTACCCCTCCCACAGTGCTTCTTGTCGAAATTCAGTATATCACACTTCCTGTAGAATGGGAAGTGCTTTTATTTTGCCCCCGTCCAACTTTTGGGCGGGGGCTATTTGAATATACACTTTCAAAATTCTATTCGGTTGTTACCATCCGTTCCAGACAGTCCCCGCAAAGGATGTTGACCGCCCTGGTAGCTCGGACGGACTGCCCGCACTTCGGGCAAACCAGCTTTCTTGTGCTGGACGGCCTCCTGCCTCCATTCCCTCTGCCGGCCCCATTCGTCTGTGCTGTGCCTACGCTGCCAGTCCTCATGGCTGGCGGGAGAGTGTTGCGCCCTAGGTCTATCTCATTCCATCCTTTATTGAGTGCATATTCCACAAGGTTGTCTCCGGGGGTGGTATTCCAGCCGTATTGTCCGCAGGGGACGCAGGTCAGCCCGTGGGCTTCGGCTATAACTTTAAATTTTCCGTTGTGGTATTTCCCACCTCTGGATACTTCCTTAATGCCGTTCTCCCGGCAGTAAAGGTGGCACATTTCATGTAGCATGGTATCAAGTGTTTCTTCAATCTCAAAATTAAGGACTTCCGCAGCAATATTTAACTCATAAGCTCCCGTTTCCTTGCGTTGCCATACTTTAGATGTGGTGCAGTGTCCATAGGTGCCTGGCTTACTTTGGACCGTTATAATCGGGACTGGCAGCTCTCCGGAAAAGAAGTCGGCGTTAAGAGAATTATAAATGTGTTCAAGTTGGCTGACGGCGCGGGACATTTTGGTAGATTGTTTTTTCATGGCGGTAGGCCCTCCCATAATTGTTAGTGAGTGTAGCACAGCTCGCTCGCGAGCTGTGTTGTCCCCCACCAGCGCAGACGAAACAGGCTGTCAAGACTGGGGCGAAGCCCCACTTGCATAAAAAATCTCTGGCTCCTCGGAACCAGAGATTTTTTATGGTCTTGACTGACTGCGGAGGCTGTGCTACCCCCTCTCGCGGAGGGCAGCGCCTTTGTCAATATCAAATATTTATAAATTATTCATAATTTTTTTGAAAATTTTCTTGATATTTTTCCGCTTGACAGCATAGTATCCCCCAGTCGACGCGAACCGACGGGTTTTTCCCTTCGGTATCGACTGGCGGGGTTGGAACCGCGTAGAGTTTCCCAGCAGCCAACCTGGCGAGCTGATGCGCAAAGGGCGGCGGGATGCGATTACACCCCATCCCAATAAAAATCTTATGATGAAAGGACTTGATAACTATGAAAGTAATCGGATTCAAAAGAGCGGACTTTATGTCCAAGGAGGGAGCTCCCATTACTGGCTATAACCTCTACCTCAGCTACCCCATTACCGGCGAGGATGCCGACGGCTCAGCCTGTGAGCGGTACTACATGACGGACGCCAAACTCGCCCGGAGCGGGTACAAGCCCCACGTAGGGGATGAGGTGAACGTCTCTTTTAATCGCTTCGGCAAGCCCGACATCATCACGGTCATTAAATAGCGAACCCATCTGGTTCCCCCTCCCCGGAGGGGAGGGGGCTACTCGATAAGACAACAAATTGAAGTCACCCACCCTACAGGAAAGGGGGATTTCATCCTTTGACAGAGAACACAACCCCTGCTGTTTACACCAACGCACGCATCAAATCCTACCCCGGCAAAGCCGTTGTTCAAGTTGCCAGCAAGCCAATTTTCCAATACACCCCCGGCCTCAGCCAGCCGCGCGGCTACGATGTCTCGCCTCCTGGAATGGCGGAGGACCCGGACAGAGCCAAAGAAGAAAGCCAACGGAGAGCGGCGGCGCGGGTAAGGGATATTGCCCTCTGCAACCAGTTCGAGTATTTTTTCACCTGGACGCTGGACGGCACATTGATAGACCGCTATGACCCGGAAACTATTTATCCCAAGGTCCGTAATTTCCTCAACAACGCCGTCAAGCGCAAGGGCTTCGCCTATGTGTTGGTTCCCGAATACCACACCTTAAAGGAAGGCGAGGATATTCGTGCCATCCACATGCACGGCCTTTGTATTCTGGGAGAGGTGCCAATTACCCGAGCACGCAGCAAAGCGGGTAAACCCCTCTCCGACAGGAGCGGCAGGCCCATTTACAACATGACCTCCTGGACGTGGGGATACTCCACCTGCGTGCCCCTGGACCAGAATTATGAGCGCGCTGTCAACTATGTCGTGAAGTATGTCACCAAAACCGAGGAAAAAATCTTCGGCAAATGGTATTTATCCAGCCGGAATTTGGTCAAGCATCCGGAGGTAATCCCACTGGACCCGATACGCTATGACGAATTTCGAGACCCTGAAAAATTGAAAACTAACGTCCAATATGAAGCCAAAATCTACGAGAGCTTCGATGACGGACTTTGTATCATAACGGAAGAATTTCCGCCTCTGCAACCAGAGGAAACATAAATTATTACAGGAAATGGAGTGATTTGCTTATGTACAGCAATTTTGATAAACGCCAGGAATTGGCACGGCAGACCCAGACGGTTCAGACCTTCCGGCGCATACGGCGAGGCATCGGCGCAGTCCGCAACAGCCGGGCAAAGCTGATAATTCTGGCAAGTCTCTGGATTATGGCGGGCATTATCTGGCTGACCCGGCATCCCATGATGGGTTATGGTCCGGATACGCCGCTTGCTCCGGTGCTGGACGCTCTGACGGTGATTGTGCTGCTGCTCCTGACAGCGGCCCTCTCCCTGGCCCTCCTATGGGCCTGGGGAGGGCCCTGGCAGGCTGGACAGGTGCAGGACAATCTGCTCCGTATTGGGCTGGTCAACGCCGTCGGGGAGCCGCCCACGCTGCTGTCCGTCACCGTAAATCCCGGCAATCCAAAAGTCAGAGATTACACCTTCTACACCTGCGGCATCCCGGTTTCTGCATGGCTGGACTGCGCCGATAAAATCCAATCCGCATTGAATGGCTCTATTGCTGACATCAGCTATGGAGAGGACAATCAAACTGTTACACTGTCTCTCGCCCCGCCTGCGACAAAGTGGCCTGAGCGTATCGTGTGGTATGACCGCAATGTCTCTCTGGAGAACTTTGTCCTGACGCTGGGAGAAAGTCAGCTCGGTCCTGTGACCGTGGACCTGAGAACCAATGCCCATATTCTCCTGGGCGGCGTAACAGGTTCAGGCAAGACAGTACTGCTCAAGGTGCTGCTCCGGCAGGCCATTGATAAGGGAGCAAGGGTGTATATCGCTGACTTCAAAGGCGGCGTGGACTTCAAATCGTGGTTCCGGGAGAACTGCTGCATGAGCTATGATATGGACACAACGCTGAAAACTCTGGCTGAATGGGAGAATGAGCTGGACCGCCGCAAGACGCTTTTGCGGGATTCCAACTGCTCCAACATTGACGAGTACAACGCCATGTTTACCGAAACAAAGCTCCACCGCTGGGCGTTTGCTTGTGACGAGATTGCCATGATGCTGGACAAGACCGGGCAGAGCAAGGAGCAGAAGGAGAAGATCGACAAGGCCAGCGCGGTCCTCTCCCTCCTGGCCTGTCAGGGGCGCAGCTTCGGCCTCCACCTCATTCTGGCAACCCAGAGGCCGGACGCGAACGTCATGCCCGCCCAGGTGCGCTCCAACATCGACTACCGTGTGTGCGGCAGGGCGGACAGTATCCTCTCGTCCATCATCATTGACAGCACCGCCGCCGCCGAACTCATCCCCAAGAACGCCAAGGGCCTGTTTATGCTCAATGACAGCAGCGGCAGGGATACCAGCGCAACCGTATTCAAGTCCTACATCCTGCCAGATGGCGCAAACTAAGGAGGAAGTCATGGAGAACAAAAAGTACACTAATATTGAACAGCTCCCCCTCGTCCTCTCGGTGGAGCAGCTTGCCGACGTGCTGGGAATTGGGCTTAACAACGCCTACCAGCTTGTCAGAAGCAGCAGTATCCGAAGCGTCCGTATCGGGAGGCAGTACAAAATTCCGAAGGATGCGTTGGAAGTCTATCTAACCGCCTAAAACCTATTGACCTGCCGCCACGCATGATGTACTATATACCCATAGTGCATCTGCGTGGCGGCGAAAAGGAGGATATAAATATGCCACGCACGAAAGAAAAAAGAAGCCGCAACGCCAACGGCAGCGGAGCCGTCCATAAGAAAACCGTTATCCGAAATGGCAAAAAATATATCTATTGGGAGGGCCGCTACACCGAGGGCTATGACCCCAGCACTGGAAAGCAGATTCAACGCTCCATCACCGGCAAGAAAAAGAGTGAGGTAGCGGAAAAATTACGGAAAGCCACCGCCGCTATTGACGCTGGCACCTACACCGCCCCCAACAAAATGACCGTGGGGCAATGGTTGGACATCTGGACGGCTGACTACCTGGGCGGCGTGAAGCCCCGGACAGTTGAGTCCTATCTCTGTCAGATTAAAAACCATATTCGCCCCGAGTTGGGAGCTATCCGTCTGGATACCCTAAATCCGCATACGATACAACGGTTTTACAACGGCCTGGGGGAAGAGAAGGACGGCAAACCCGGACTGTCTCCAAAGTCCATCAAGATTGTTCATGGTGTGCTGCACAAGGTTATGGGACAGGCTGTCGCGCTGGGCTATCTGCAATCCAATCCCGCTGACAAATGCACCTTGCCCAAGGTGGTACGCAAGGAACTGAACCCGCTGGACGAGGATGCCATTACCCACTTTATGGGGGCCATAAAAGGCCACCGCTTTGAATTGGTCTTTCTGGTCACGCTGTTCACCGGAATGCGTCAAGGGGAAGTCCTTGGCCTTGCCTGGGACTGCGTAGACTTTGACCGGGGAACCATCTCTATTCGCAGACAGCTCCAAAAGGCCACGGACAGCACAGGAGAATACCGGCTTCTCACGCCGAAGAACGGCAAGGGCAGGACAATCACCCCAGCCCCCTTCGTGATGGAGCTGTTACAGACCCAGCGGAGACGGCAGGCGGAATGGAAATTAGCGATTGGCCCCGCCTGGGAAGATAGCGGCCTTGTATTCACCAACGAAATGGGCAGACATCTCATGCCACAGACCGTCCGCAGAGGGTTTAAGCGAGTAGCAGCCTCTATTGGTTGTGCTGATACCAGATTTCATGACCTGCGCCACTCTTATGCCGTGGCAGCGATAAAAAGCGGGGACGACATTAAGACCGTGCAGGGCAACCTGGGCCATGCCACCGCCGCCTTTACACTGGATGTCTACGGTCATGTCACCGATCAGATGAAGCGGGAAAGTGCTGAACGGATGGAGAACTTTATCCGGGGCGTTTCCGCTGGGTAAGGGAAAACCGCCATAAGAGAAAAATAAGGGAAAACACCCCTCAAAAGTAAGAAAAAAATCCCTCAAAACCTTGCGGTTCCAAGGGATTTTCATGGTGGAGACTACTGGACTCGAACCAGTGGCCTCATGCGTGTGAAGCATGCGCTCTAACCAGCTGAGCTAAGCCTCCATATAGACGGGAGCGATTCCTCCCGTCCGTGGTGACGCGTACGGGAATCGAACCCGTGTTACCGCCGTGAAAGGGCGGTGTCTTAGCCGCTTGACCAACGCGCCAAGGGCTTGGCCGGTACGGCCATGGTAGCGGCGACTGGATTCGAACCGGTGACACTTCGGGTATGAACCGAATGCTCTAGCCAACTGAGCTATGCCGCCGTGCGTTTCGCAACAGGCAAGCATTAGTATACCCGATGTTTCTCAAATTGTCAACTGTTTTTTC
>OFFB01001883.1_pt1 | contig 11053 bp, 6 predicted proteins | sample 1521281 | NCBI WGS metagenome assembly OFFB01 (sample SAMEA3504109, study PRJEB24116) | mouse gut metagenome | biome: mouse gut; feature: mouse-associated habitat; material: faeces | place: Denmark | collected 2011
GGTGGGCTACGTTGAAATATCTTGGAATAGAGGGCTTCCAGGCAGTGCTTGGCGGTATTCTTGAAGTGCGTCTTTATATGGATTCATTGATTGAGCGTCAGACTGAGATGGTAATGGCTGACTCGGATGACATCGGATTTATCACTCTGTTCCGAGTTTATCCTAAAGGGACTGATGCCCGTCAGCAATTCTCCAATGAGTTGAACGACCGCAATTATCGTGCCGATCTTATCGCCAATAACCGTTTCCAGCAGGCTGTCGGTGAAAAGATGTTCCACTGGTATCTTGAAGGGCATAAGATTAATGGTAAGCCTACTCCTCATATAGCTTATAGCACAGGGTTCCGCACCGCGTCATGGAATAAAGATGGCAGCGATGCCGAAGGCACTGTTTATGCTCTTAAGACCTATCCTATGAATGTCTATAATAATCCTGTGGTTATGGACCATGTGATAACTTGTGTTCTTGCCGCACGCGATGAAGTAGAGAAAGAAATGAAATAGTATGCAATGACAGTATAGTCGGGCGAGAGATAGCATAGATGGTTATCCCGCCCGACTTTATACAATAAAAACAGTTTATTTATGAGCGACAATACAAGTAAAATTCCTGAATCTCCTACAACTGCGTCGGGAAGGAAAAAGATTGTTTCGACAGCAAAAGGGTCAATCACTATGATTGCGATGGCAATATTGATAGTGACTTCGGTGCTCAGTTTAAGAGGCTTGCCGTCAGAGGCAAAGTTTGGTGTGCAATCGATATTTTATTACCTTTTTGCCGCCATAGTGTTTCTACTCCCATTTTCGTTGGTGTGTGCTGAACTTGCATCAACCTATACAAAAAGCGGAGGTCTATACCGCTGGGTTTCGGAAGCGTTCGGACCTCGGTGGGGGTGGACGGCAATGTATCTTGAGTGGCAAACCATAATATTCTGGTTCCCGACGGTGTTGATGTTTGGCGCGGCATCGCTCGCTTACATCTTCTGGCCGGAAAGTTTCGACAAGGCATTGGCGTCAAACAAGATATACACTCTTATCGTGGCGATGGTGATTTATTGGGCGGCAACCTTTAATTCATTCCGCGGACAAAAGCTTGCGAATAAGCTCAGCACGCTTGGCGGTACATTCGGAACCATCATCCCCGGAGCGTTGCTGATGGTGCTCGGGCTTTTGTATATATGTTTCGGAAAGCCGATACAGCTTACACCTATGCCGTTTTTCCCTGATTTCAGTCATTTGAGCACTATCGTGCTTGCGGCATCGATATTCTTGTTTTATGGCGGTATGGAGATTCAATCGGTGCACATCAATGACATGAGCAATCCTTCGCGTGATTTCCCGAAAGCGATATTCCTTGCCATCGTAGTCATTGTGGTGGTCTACGCTCTTGGAACACTTGTCATAGGGGAGGTGATCCCTACCGATAATATTAATCTGCTACAGTCGCTTCTGGTTGCCTACAATGCCTTATGGGAAAGCTTTGGGCTCGGCTGGCTTGGCAATGTGATGGCTGTGTTTATCATGTTTGGTGTCATCGGACAGGTGAGCGCGCTTGTCACGGGACCTGCAACAGGTCTTATGGCTGTGGCTCAATCAGGTTATCTTCCGCGTGCTATGCAGAAAGTTAACAAGAATGGAATCAACAAGCCTATTCTGATAGTGGAGGGTATATTCGTGAGTGTGCTGACTCTTGTCCTGCTGGTGCTTCCTACTGTTGAATCGGCGTATCAGATAATGTCGCAGATGGCTACGATCATTTATCTTATCATGGTGCTTATGATTTATGGCGCATTTTTGAGATTGCGACGTACGCAGCCCAATAAGCACAGAGGTTTCAAAGTGCCAGGCGGCAATTTGGGCAAATGGATTGTGAGCATCGTTGGGATTGCCGGTGCTGTTCTCGCGTTGGTCTTGAGTTATATTCCGCCGTCCCAGATTTCTACCGGCAGCCCTGTGGTATATGTAGGAATAATCGTGGTAGGCGTGGGGGTGTTTGTCGCTTTGCCGCTTGTGGTGTATTCAAAGCGCAAACCGTCATGGCGAAATCCTGATGCCCACTTCTATCCATTTGACTGGCAGATTGAGGGACGTAAGCCTTGGGAGAATTCCAAGTGGTCGCCTGATTATGAACCGAGCGAAGAGCAGGTTGAAAAGGCGGAATCGCAGGCTATATGCGACCATGCTTCACAGAAGCATTGTTGATGGCATTAAGATAATTAGAAATGAAAAAATGGTGGTCATGGATTATACCTTGTCCGCCATTTTTATTCCATTATTCGGTCCCCTGTTATTTTGTCCAGAAAGCGCGTGTGAACAGGATAAGTACGGTAAATAGCTCAAGACGTCCTATCAACATGAGCATGGCGAGAATCCATTTGCATATATCGGGTATTGCCGGGAGACCGCCGGTGTTGCCGGTGTCAGACACGAGCCCGATGTTGGACACGCATGAGAGGGAGTTGAAAAATGCGTCGACAAGCGACATTCCACATGCGGTGAGTGCAATGCCTCCTATGGTGATTATCATTACATAGATGCATAGGAAAGCAATTACTTTTTCCACTACGTCGGGCGATATGATGGAACCGTTTATACGCACTGATCGTATAGCGTTAGGGTGCAGAGAACGGTAGAGCTCGTTATTGGTATTTTTTAACAGGAACAATAGTCGGTCAATCTTGGCTCCACCACTTGTAGAACCGGCACACGCGCCGAAAAACATGAGGATAAACAGTATCGACATGACAAATGCTCCCAATGATTCAAAGTCATCGACAGTGAGTCCTGTTGAGGTGATTGTGGTTACTATCTGGAAGATGGGGTCGATTACTAATTTTGAAAAACTGAAATCAGACGTGTGGCGGCATATCACAATCAACACGGCGATATATGCCAGCAGGATTATTTTTAGATATGCCATGAATGTGTCATTCTTGAGCAGGCTTTTCCAATCGCCGTTTGCCGCTTTATAGATGAGTGCGAAATTCACGCCTCCAAGAAACATGAATAAAGTCACCACTACTTTTATATAATCGCTGTCCCATGCCGCGATGCTTGCGGTGCGTGTGGAGAATCCTCCTGTCGACATTGTGGAGAATGCGTGGCAAAGACTGTCAAACAGGTTCATGGGGCCTATCCAAAGAAGACAACACACTATTGCCGTGAGGATAAAATATATCATCCATAGGCTCTTGGCGGTTTGGCTTATGCGAGGTCTCAACTTTTCGTGGGTTATTCCGGTCACTTCGGCGTTGAACATCTGCATACCTCCCGAATGGTTGAGCATGGGGAGCACCGCCAGAGTGAAGAGGATTATTCCCATGCCGCCGAGCCATTGTGTAAGGCAGCGCCATATATTGATGCCATGGGAGAGTGAGTCGATATCGGCATAAATGCTTGCTCCGGTGGTGGAGAATCCTGACATAGTCTCAAAAAAGGCGTCGGTGAAATCGAGAGGGGTGTCGCAGAGCATGAATGGAATCAACCCGAAGAAAGAGAAAACCACCCACACCAGTGCCGTGAGCAGAAATCCTTCGCGTTTAGCCATGTTGGATGATGCCGGACGAATGCAGAATGTCATTATCATGCCTGAGGCAAGTGTGACCGCTACGGCTATGAGAAAAGCCCAGAAATCATGCTCCTCATAGATGGCACAAGTGAAGAGCGGAACAAGCATGAAGATGGATTCAATGAGCAGAAGCCATCCTAAAACTTTTAGAAGCATCGGGAAATTCACACGATGCGTATTGGAAAACAAAGACATGGTCAATTGAACAGTTTTTCAACTTTATGTATTGATCCTGACAAGCAGAATACCACCACATGGTCGCCGGGTTGCACTTCAGTGTTACCGCTTACGAGCATCCCTTTTCCGTCACGGATCAGAGCCGCTATGGTCATTCCGCGGGGGAGTGACAGATTTTTCACTGCCGAACGAGTTATTTTACTGCCGGGTTTAGCTTCGATTTCGGCTACTTCGGCATCGGCGAGGGCAAGACACTTGGATGTGGTGGAGTCAGTGTCAAGAAGAAGCTGGAAAATTTTGCTTGACGCAAGCAGTTTCTTGTTGATGATGGTGCCGATGTTAAGTCCTTCAGCCTCTGAGATGAATTGAAGGTCCTCGACTTCGGCAATGCTCTTCGCCACTCCAAACTCTTTAGCCGTGAGGCATGCCAGAATATTGGTTTCGCTGCTGCTGCTTAAGGCTATGAAGGCATCGGTGTCGGCTATTCCTTCTTCTCTCAGCACATCGATGTCGCGCGCGTCGCCATGTATGATGTCGCAATTAGGGCATCGTTCCGGCAGAGATCGGCAAGTGTCGATATTGTTATCGATAATCTTGATGTCATATTCATTTCCGGCAAGCGCCGCCAGTCTGATGGCTATGCGGCTTCCTCCCATGATGATCAGCTTCTTTATTCGGCGGGTCTTTTTACCGCATAGTTCTATCAGTTCGTCAACGTGATCCTTTCTGGTGGCAAAATAGAGTATATCGCTCTCTTTTATGACATCGTCACCTCGTGGAATAATCGTCTCGTGTCGACGCTTTATTGCCGCTACGTGGAAATTGTGCTTTATTTGAGCGAATTCCTTCAGCTGCATGCCTATGATTTGGGCGTTATCACGCAGTTTGACTCCTAATATTATGATTTCTCCGTCATGAAGTTCAAACCATTGACGCACCCATGTGCGGTGAAGGGCGGTATATATTTCCTGTGCGGCGAGCAGTTCCGGGTAAATCAAAGCGTTCACTCCCATGCGGGTGAAATATTCCTGATGCTCCTCCGACATGAATTCAAAATTGTCAATTCTGGCGACCGTGCGTTGCGCTCCGATGCTGCGGGCTATTGAGCAAGCAAGGATATTCTGCGTTTCTTCAGGAGTGACAGCGATGAATAGATCGCACTTTTCCACACCCGCCTGCCGGAGATCCTTGAATGATATGGGATTGCCCTTCAGGGTCATGAGATTATAATTGGCATCCAGATTGGCGAGACGGTGATTATCGGGATCAATAACCACAATATCCTGCTCCTCGCGAGACAATAATTTCGCAAGATGGGATCCGACTTCACCTGCGCCGGCTATAATTATTCTCATTTGGTCACGTTTTGAACTGTTTCGACAATTGTTTGGTAAATAGCCTCTTCATCCATGCAGCATTGGGTCATGAGTTCCGGGACTTTGCCGTGTGGCACAAAATTATCGGGAACGCCGATGCGTATCACCCTGTTGCTGTAACCGTGGTCATTGAGCCATTCAGTCACTGCCGAGCCCAATCCTCCATTTTTCACGCCATCCTCTACTGTGATTATAGTCACTCCTTTTTCTGCCGCTTCTTTCATCAAGTCAGCGTCAAGAGGCTTCAGGAATATCATGTCATACCATGCGGCGCTTATGCCTTCGGATTTGGCTCTTGCCACAGCTTTGCCTGCCATATTTCCGATCGTTCCGAGAGAAATGACAACAATGTCGTTGCCGTCGGTCATTTTAGAGCCTTTGCCTATGGGAATTTCGTGCATAGGTGTGTGCCAGTCAGGGTTTTGACCTTTGCCACGCGGATATCTTATGACCATTGGACCGTGGTCGGCTGCCTGTGATGTGAAAAGGAGGTTGCGCAGTGTCTCTTCGTTACGAGGCGCCGCTATGATCAGATTGGGGATTATACGCAGATATCCAAGGTCGAAGACGCCATGATGTGTCACTCCGTCTTCTCCGACTATTCCCGACCTATCGATGCAGAATGTTACGGGAAGTTTCATTATAGCCACGTCGTGTATGATCTGGTCGTATGCTCGCTGAAGGAATGAGGAGTATATGGCGCAATAGGGGCGTAGACCTTCTTTGGCAAGTCCTCCGGCAAATGTTATGGCATGACCTTCGGAAATGCCTACATCAAATACCCTGTGAGGCATCTTGGCTTGCATGATGCTGATGGATGTCCCTGAAGGCATTGCAGCGGTTATGCCGATTATTTTATCGTTTTGGAGGGCGAGTTCAAGTAGCGTTTCGCCAAATACATCTTGATATTTGGCACATCCGTTGCCGGAGTCGCTTTGACGTTTTCCTGTGGCTGGATCAAATTTGCCCGGAGCGTGCCATTGAGCCGGATCGTTTTCTGCCGGAGCGAACCCTTTTCCTTTTACAGTGCGGAGATGCAACAGTCTCGGACCGTTCATGTCCTTGATGTCGTTGAGCACTCTCACGATTTTTTCGATATCATGACCGTCAAACGGACCGAAATATCTAATGTTGAGACCCTCAAATATATTTTGATGCTTACCTAAAAGCGACTTAAGGCTGTTGTTGAACCGTAGTATGAAGTCTCTCTGCCGCTCAGTCACGAGATGCAGTTTTCTCAGTATTTTATAGAGATTGAGACGGAACTTGTTATATCCTCGGGTGGTGTTTATATTGGTGAGGTAAGAGTTCAACGCTCCTACATTGTGGTCAATCGACATGTCATTGTCATTGAGAATGATGAGGAGATTGTTGGGCGTTGTGCTCGCGTTGTTGAGTCCCTCAAATGCCAATCCGCCGCTGATTGAGGCGTCGCCTATCACTGCTACCACATTGCGTTGCGGAGTTTCATTGTGCAAGCTTGATGCCACTGACATTCCCAATGCCGCAGAAATCGAATTGGATGCGTGACCTGCGGTAAAGGTGTCATATTCACTCTCTTCCGGATTAGGGAAGCCGCTTATCCCGCCAAACTTTCTGTTGGTTGAGAATCGATCGCGGCGCCCGGTGAGCAGTTTGTGCCCATAAGCCTGGTGTCCCACATCCCATACAATACGGTCATAGGGGGTGTTGAATACGTAGTGTAGCGCCACTGTCAGCTCGACGGCGCCCATGCTTGATGCAAAATGTCCCGGATTGGTCGACAGTGATTCAATTAGAAAACCGCGTATCTCAGAACACACTTCCGGCAATTTTTCCACGGGCAATTTCCGTAGGTCGGAAGGGGAATCTATCTTGCTGAGGAGAGGATATGAAGCGCTATGTAGGTTATCATCGTTTTCCATTGCCGTCTCGGATATATTTTTTATACAGGGGTATGAACACCACTCCGCCTGAAACCACTATTATAAATAGAGTCCAAGCATTTAATCCTCTTCCGGCAATCATCAGATAGCAGAGAATCAGCCACAGAGCTGCGAGGCATATAAGGCGGAAAATAGTATACCTTGTCATAAATCGTATTATTATATGCAAAGATACAAAGGATTATTCATAAAAGCAAAGATTAGCCGCTATGCTTGCATTGCAGCGGCTTGATAGCACTATTCAGGCGTTGAGGTTTATGTGACGCGTTTATTTTGAGTAGTTGAAATCGGATGATTTGACATAAATGCGGAAATCTTTTATTGCTCCGGGTGTCTCCGCCTCCATGCGGGGGAGATATTGCATCCCTGATATCCTTTTCTCCGAACCGAGATCAATGACAATGTAGTGAGGGTATTTAGCTCTGGAAGCTGTTGACCAATAAGTTGATTCCTGTAGATCGTATAGCTTGTCGGCGGCGTGGTTGCCTGATTCCACATCTTCAGAGTCGGCATATCTTATTTTCCATGATTCGCGGGAAATGCGCTCGCCTTTTTCATCAATGAAGTAGAGCTCGGATATTGCAGCAAGGTCATCTCCATGTATTGAATTCAGCATTTCAATGCCTATATACCTGCCTGTAGAAGGTTGGGCGAAATTAAGTTGTTGCCAACCGTTGCCGGGAATGAACGAGCCTGAGGCTACCGGTGATTCCATCGACAGATTGAGCTTCTCGCTGTTCTTTCTATGCAGGGGAGGGGTGACTGATTGAAGCTGGTCAAGCACAGGTGAGTCAAATCCTTCTGTCGTTGCTTCTCGCGGACCTATTATGTCAAACACCACAATCTCGTTGTCGCCTTTTTTCAGCCAACATCCGGGGAGATAGAGAGTTTGTTGTGGCCCTATTTCCCAGAATCGTCCGAGCGGCTTTCCGTTGACGTAGGCAAGACCCTTTCCCCATGAGGCGAAATTGAGGAATGTGTCAGCCGGTTTTGACACGGTGAATGTTGCACGGTAAACACCCATTGGCAGTCTGCCGTCTTCTCCGGGAGAAAATGCGCCAAGCGGCATGAACTCCATTGAGTCATAAAATTCCATGTTATCTTCAAGATTGAACACCTCCCAGTTTCTTAATGTGCAAACGAAAATGTGTCCATCGCGATTTTCTGATAATGTCACGCTGTCAGTAATTCCTTTGAAATCTTTTATAGCACGCCCGAAATTTATGCGACCCATAGCTTCGACGAGTATGTCGAGTTGTGAGCCGGCTTTGACCGGAGGGATCTGAATGCTTTTTTCGCCAAGACGACGGTCAAGTTTTCCTATATACATGCCATCGATAAAGATTTGTGCAAAATCGTGGGGATCATTCACCGTGAGAGTGGTGGAGGTGGATGTCGCCGGTAATTTTGTACGGTAAAGGATGCTTCCGAATCCTTGATTGTAGTCCTCCATGGTTTTTATTTCCACATCAGTTTTTGGAGAGGGCAGGTTTGGAAATAGAGGCGCTACGTCAGTAAATGAAAATTTACTTATTTTGCCTGTGGGAATGGCTTTTGGCATTGTAGCCGGTTTTCCTGACGCGTATTTGGCGAGGGCTTTTCGCAAAGCATGATATTTTGGTGTGGCGGCACCATGTTCGTTTATGGGGGCGTCATAATCGTAGGAGGTGACATCGGGAGCGAATCCGGGAGAATTGGCGCCCGCCCAATGTCCCCAATTGGTCCCTCCATGTGTCATGTAGAGACTGAATGAGATGTTTTTGTCAAGCATTTCAGTAATGCCGGCGATCATTTTGTCGGCAGAGCGGGTTTCATGCTTGCCTCCCCATTTGTCAAACCATCCGCTCCAGAATTCAGAACACATCAAAGGGCTTTCGGGACGCGCCTCTTTCAGCTTGGCAAATTGCTTGTCGATATTGGCTCCTGTTCCGAAATTGATAGTCCATATAAGGTCGTCAAGTCCGTTGTTCATGAAATTTGATGCCCAGTCACATTGAAATAGTGTCAGGCGGTCGCCGAAGTTCTTCCTGATCATGTCGCGGATTTGACCCACATAATTTTTGTCAGTGCCGTATGATCCGTATTCATTTTCTACCTGAGCCATTATTATAGGACCGCCATCTTCGATAGTGAGTCCGGCTACTTCTTCAGCAACAGCTTTTTGAAAGCGGTCGACTCGTTCAAGGAAATATGGATCGCTTTCACGCAGGCGTATCTCTTTTTTCTTTAGAAGCCACCAAGGAAGTCCCCCCATTTCCCACTCGGCACATACATAGGGTCCCGGACGTAATATGACATACATATCATTCTTTTTGCAGAGGTTGATGAACTCCGACAGATCATTTTGACCGTTAAAGTCAAATCTGTCCGGCTCGGGCTCGTGTGCGTTCCAGAACACATACAGGCAGATAGTATTCATCCCCAGAGATTTGCACATCTGTATACGATGCTCCCAATACTCACGAGGTATACGCGGATAGTGAAGTTCGGCAGCTTTGATGATGAATGGTTTGCCATTGAGAATGAATTCTCCGTCTCCGGCATAAAATCGCATGTCATTTATTGTTGGCGACGTGTTGGTTTCCTGTGATTCGGCTGTGAGACTTATGGTTTTGGTGGAAGTTGAATTCAAGTTCTGCGGTATATCGTTTGGCTTGATCACGGGTGGCAACACGTAGGTTGCTAATGTGATCATCGCTATTGCTAAAATTCTATTCTGGATTATTGTCATGGTTCTTATCTTCTTATGTGGTAATCGGTAGTCTTATGCGAATTTACATCTATTTTATGAATATTTGGCATTATTTTTGTAATTTCGCATATATGCCATGTTATATGCTGTCGGCAGGCGTTTTTTATAGATAGCGTTTGTATAATCTTATAGTTAATACCATAATGGGAAAAGTAATTGCGATTTTGGCTGCATCAATGATTGCAGCCGGAAATATATCAGCAGTCAATCAATTTGACATATCAGTTAATAAACCCGGAGCTGATATTGCTCCGACTATGTATGGAGTGTTTTTCGAAGATATAAATTTCGGAGCAGATGGAGGATTGTATGCTGAAATGGTGAAAAATAGGTCTTTTGAATTTCCCAATCCATTGATGGGGTGGTATTCATCCGGCAAAGTGACTGTTAAGAGTGATGGACCTTTCTCCAGAAATCCGCATTATGTCACTCTTGAGAATTCAGGTCATAAAGAAAAGGGGACAGGAATTGACAATGAGGGCTATTTTGGAATATCTTTTGTAAAAGATTCATCCTACCGATTCAGTGTGTATGCCCGAGCCTCTAAAGGTAAAAAGAGCCGAATTATTGTGGAGCTTGTCGATCCTGCATCGGATGGGGAGACACAGGTGTGTGCCCGAGTTAAAATAAATGTCACAGCTGATGATTGGACCAAGTATGAGGCTAACCTCTCGCCTGATAAAACAGTGGAGAATGGGAGATTGCGCATATTCTTGGATTCAGGAAATCCGGTGGATCTGGAACACGTGTCGCTCTTCCCGGTTGACACCTATAACGGACATGAGAACGGATTGCGTCGTGATCTCGCCGAATTGCTTGCCGATATAAAGCCGGGAGTGTTCCGCTTTCCCGGCGGATGCATAGTTGAAGGAACCGATCTTGCCACCCGCTATCAGTGGAAAAACACTGTGGGGCCAGTCGAGAATCGTCCGCTGAATGAGAATCGCTGGCATTACACATTTCATCACAGATATTTCCCCGATTATTATCAAAGCAATGGATTGGGATTTTATGAGCATTTTCTGTTGTCAGAAGAGATAGGCGCAGCGCCTCTTCCTGTGCTTAATGTGGGCATGGCGTGTCAGTATCAGAATAAATCTCTTGATGCCCATGTCTCCGTTGATGAACTTGATCCATACGTTCAGGATGCGGTTGACCTTATTGAATTTGCCAATGGTGACACTACAACCGTGTGGGGGGCTTTGCGTTCTTCGATGGGGCATCCTGAACCCTTCGGGCTTGAATATCTCGCGATA
>OFFB01001885.1_pt1 | contig 11045 bp, 10 predicted proteins | sample 1521281 | NCBI WGS metagenome assembly OFFB01 (sample SAMEA3504109, study PRJEB24116) | mouse gut metagenome | biome: mouse gut; feature: mouse-associated habitat; material: faeces | place: Denmark | collected 2011
CCGCTAAAAGAATTCTATGCGATGATTTCATAATTTTGCACTTGCTTGTTGAAAGCAGGTTCGACGAATCAGAACATACACGCAAGATATCACCTCGTCAATCGGCATGGTACTTCAACTCACCCGAGAGTGAAAGGGAAGATGTGACAATCCGAATAGCAGCCACAATGTTCTCAACTGAGATATTTGAATCCGTATTGCTGAAGCATCCGGTAAGCGACATCAGTTTAAGAATTGGGAGCGTCAACATTATCAAGATGCGCGAGGGCGGTAGAGCAATCCGCGTTGTCTCATTTGATGGGTTCTCTGCTACATACCAGATGACCCCGGAAGAATTGCGCTGCCATGCAAGACTGCAAGGCGGGTCAGTAAACGGTTATCTCCATCAACTCGCAATCCTGCGCATAACCCATGAAGACGCTACCGAACTTACCAACCGTATCAAGGAACTGACAGCCGAATCAACCGGAAGCATCACTCTCCCTCTCCGTCAATCCGACTACACCCCGGAACAAGCTAAAGCCTTCACTTCGCATCAATGCACCGTCCTCGCTCGCCTCATGCCCCACGACACCTTATCCACCCACTCCGCCAACAGCGAATGGGAAGTCGGCAATCAATCCCGCTACGACCACATCGACAACCAGCAATCCGGCACCCAACTCGCAATGTAGTGCGACTTTTCTCCGTGGCACTCACTGCTAAATCGACAAAACCATCCTTCCGGCCTTCCAATTCTGGCCCAAAATCTGCTCCAACCCGGCAAATCTCACATTTTAACCCCTCACGTTCGCCAGTATAGGGCACCGTTTTAACGCTCAGGCTCTTGTATAGTCGAAATTTTCTGTGTAATTTTGTATATTACCCAATGAGTTTTCAAAATGGCTAATAACAAAACTAACAGATGCTTGTATCGATCCGATTTCAAATCATTTATTGAATCTGACCCTTATTCTATCCTGGGACGCATTCACGATGCGTTTCACGGACAGGCATTGACTACTAATGATGAGGCTTGGAAGGGCGAAATCAATCTTTTACAAAGTGTTCTCATGCCGTGGAAAGATGAGGATGCTGAGATAATATTTGAGTATGATATTCCGCGTCTCGGTAAACGCATTGATGCGGTCTTGCTTCTACGACGAATCATATTTTGCCTCGAATTCAAAGTTGGACAAAAAGATGCATTGCAGTCTGACGTGGAACAAGTGATGGACTATGCGCTTGACTTGAAAAATTTTCATCGTTACAGCCACGATCGTATTATCGTTCCGATCTTAATTCCGACTAAACACAGGTCCTCATCAAGTTCCTTTATACCTTCGGTATATGACGACTCAATTTTCAATCCTCTTATTACAGGTGCTAATGGATTGCAGAATCTTATAAATGGTGTTTTACGACATGCAAGGGCAAACACCCCAGGTACAATAAAGGATTGGATTATTAGCCCATATACTCCTACTCCGACCATTATTGAGGCGGCTCGTTCACTATATGAAAATCACTCCGTAGAGGACATAACTCGACATGAAGCTGACAAAGTAACTACCGATGCAACGATTGCCTACATACTTGACATAATAAATCGGTCAAAGAAGAACAGAGAAAAAAGCATCTGTTTCGTTACCGGAGTCCCAGGTGCAGGAAAAACATTGGTCGGCCTTGATGTCGCTGTCAAACAGTCTTATCAAGAAGACGGAACATTCAACGTTGATGACGGAGCTGTATATCTTTCCGGCAACGGTCCGCTTGTTGCTGTTTTGACAGAAGCACTTGCACGCGACAACTACAAGAAATCTAAAAATAAGGGCGAGGATAAAAGACTCTCTGATTCCCGCCGAGAAGTGAGCAAGTTCATTCAAATTATCCACCGTTATAGAGACAGTATGCTCGCTAAAATCAAGAATCCGGTAGTTGATGGTAAACTCGAAATTGATCCTTTAAAGGCTGTAAGACTTCAACAAAGCGGTTATGGCGAAGTAGAGCACGTTGCCATATTTGATGAAGCTCAGCGAGCCTGGACCCACAAACGGATTGCAGACTATCTAAAACGCGGTGGGACATACGGCAATAAGCTCAAAGTAGCAAATTTTCCAATGTCTGAAGCCGCATTTCTGATTTGGTCACTTGACCAACGAGAGGACTGGGCTACTATTGTTTGCCTTATTGGTGGTGGACAGGAAATCAACACAGGCGAAGCGGGCATATCTGAATGGATAGAAGCCATAAATAACCGCTTCCAGCATTGGAGAGTCTACATTTCCGACAAATTGACTGAATCTGAATATGCTGAAGGTAAGGTTACTGAATTGCTTAAGCATAATTCTAAGGTTGAGTATTCCGACCGTCTACATCTTGGCGTAAGCCTCAGGTCATTCAGGGCGGAAAGATTATCAGCGTTTGTACATTCTCTTCTTTCATTTAATCCTGACACAGAGGAATTGTATAAGAACGTCATTAGTCATCGTTATCCAATAGTACTAACCCGTAGCATGGATAAAGCTCGTTCGTGGCTTAGACAACAAGCCAGAGGCACACAACAAACAGGTGTACTGATTTCAAAAGTTTCAGCACGCTTCAAACCGTTAGCTGTACATGTTTTGCCTCAAAGCGAAGACAACGCTGTGCGCTGGTTTCTTGAAGATAAAACCGACGTAAGATCTTCAAACTATCTCGAAGAAGCAGCTACCGAAATACAAGTTCAAGGCCTTGAAGTAGACTATGCCTGTATTTTATGGGACGCTGACATGCGATACGATAATGGCAAGTGGTCATTCTGGAAATTCAACGGTAAAACACAATGGATTCCAGAAAAGAATATTGAGACACAAAAATACATGCTCAATGCCTACCGCGTGCTCCTTACTCGAGCTCGTCAAGGACTGGTAATTTGCGTGCCAGAAGGTAATAGCAACAAAACACATGAAGGCTTCCCCGAAGATTCAACACGTTTGCCAATTTATTATAATTCTACCTACGAGTATTTTAAAAGAATTGGACTAACCGAAATATAATGTTTGATGAATAATCGACTCAAAAACACGTCACTTCCTGGTCATTATTCTTAGTGGGAAAGGGCCTATCGACTACCAACGCAATAATTTCAAGTATCTACCATTTCTTATCGGCATGAACTTACAGAAACACGTCATAATCATCAACGGAGTCAATAAGACTTATCAGGTTGAGTCAATAAGGCTTGATGGCCATAAGTATGCCGTTAAGTTCCAAAATGCAAACAAGGTATATTCTTACTCCGGAGATAAAGTAATATGGCTTACAAAGCCGCTATCGGTTGAATTTGAGGGTTGCCATGTCTTTGTTAATGGCAAGAAAGAGAAAAACATCAAAGCAATCTCTCTCTTTGCAAATAATGGTTCAAAATATTATGCTATAACTTACGGTAACGATTTCACTAAGCATTATGTTGAAAGTGAAGTGGATATCCGCCGTTCGTGTCTTTCCGGTAAAACCACAAATATTTTCGACTATTTACGACAATGTGCCGGAATTAATCCCCTTGGAATAAATGAAGAAGATGAGTCCTCGGAAGGCATCCTTGCTTCAATTTATTCGCGCATTGACTTTGTGGATAAAAATACTGCAGCTGCTGTATATCTCAATCCACAGCAAGGCATTAAGACATCTCATCTCGGCTCAGTATTGTTTCCCTTTGGATGCAATGCGAGTCAGGAGCGAGCAGTGAAAGCCGCCCTATCACATCAAATTAGTGTAATCCAGGGGCCTCCCGGAACGGGCAAAACCCAAACAATTCTCAATATCATCGCCAACCTGTTAGTGGCGAAGAAATCTGTGCTGATTGTTTCCAATAATAACTCTGCCACAGAGAATGTTTTGGAAAAACTCAGTAAGAACGGACTTGGATTTCTCGTTGCGCCATTGGGTAAACGGGAAAACAAAGAAGCTTTCGTAGCCAATCAGCCTCAACTGAACCCGGAGTTGCCATCATGGCGCAAGACTACAATGGAATTGAACCGCGCCAAATCAGAGGTCAATTCAAACCTTGAAAAGGTTGAAGCCGTTTTTGAGATGCAAGAAAGGCTTGCAATCTGCCGTCAGGAACTTGCGGAGGTCGAAATTGAAAAAGCCCATTTTGAACAGGAGCACAAGGAAAATTTCACGGATAATGAAGTAAAAACATCTTCCAATAAAATCCTTAAGATTTTAGAGCAGCTCAAGAACTACGCTCTTAGATATCAAGACGATTCAAAAGGATTCCTGAAACGAGTAAAACAACTGTTTGACCGATTCAGCCTTAAACTGAGACTAAGACTTTTGGTTGGTATCAAAGGCGAGGTGACCTTGCAGTCAGTCCCGATGATTATTACTCAGCTCGATTGGCTGTTCTATCTTCGCCGAATTAACGAATTAAAATCCGAAATCGTAGAAATTGAGAATAAACTGTCTCAACTTGATGCTAAGGCATTGATGAAATCATTGACTGACAACTCAATGACAATTCTAAAAGCCTCGCTCGCTCAACGATATAAAACAGAAAGACCGATTATCGGGTCGGTACAGAAGATCTTCAACGGAGGCGAATCTTTCTTGGAGAATTATCCGGTTGTACTGAGCACAACTTTCTCATCCAAATTGTGCTTCAACAGCGATACGCTTTTTGATTACGTAATTATGGACGAGGCTTCACAAGTAGCGGTCGACACAGGATTCTTGGCTCTTACATGCGCAAAGAATGCCATTATTGTCGGCGACACAATGCAGCTACCGAACGTTGTCACCGCGGAAGATGCCGCGAAGTTGGATGAAATCCGCAAGACATCAGCTGTGCCGGATACATACGATGCCTCAAAACATAGTTTTCTCAGTTCGGTATTGGCAACTATTCCCAATATTCCCGAAACGCTTCTTCGGGAACATTATCGGTGTCATCCCGACATCATAAACTTCTGTAATCAAAAATTTTACGGAGGAAATCTCCTGATTATGACACAGCGTCAGGACAATGAAGATCATCTTCTTGCATTGAAGACCTCTGGGGGGCAGCACTGTCGAGGTCATTATAATCAGCGAGAAATTGACGTTGTTAAAATTGAGCTGATGCCACTTTTAGATAATCTTGAAGAAACAGGCATTATCGCGCCCTACAATAATCAAGTGGAGCAGTTCCATGCCCAAATACCTGAGATTGAGGCGGCAACTGTTCATAAGTATCAGGGACGGGAAAAAGACACGATTATAATGAGTGTCACTGATGACGCTATCACAGAGTTCGCAGACAATGCCAATCTTCTAAATGTTGCCGTTTCTCGTGCCAAAAATAAGTTTTGCCTTGTTGTCTCACGAAATCCGCAGGAGTTAAGAGGCAACATCTACGACCTGGTAGGTTATATAGATTATCAGAAAGGCGTTGTGATTGAAAGCAAGCTTCGTTCAATCTATGATTATCTTTTCTCTCGGATTGAATCAAACCGCAAGTCTGCCTATAATGTTTCAGAATACAATTCTGAAAATCTTACGTTTGAACTTATCGAAAAGATTCGTACTTCATATCCTCGATTATCGCATATCAAGGCTCTCTGTCATTATCCTATGCGAAGCCTGATTGGGGATGCGTCCGGATTGTCTGTACGAGAGGCTCAGTACGCCATGCATCCGTCAACACATATTGACTTTTTGATTATTAACCGTGTCAGCAAACAACCATTGCTGGCCATTGAAACAGATGGCTTTAGCTTCCACAATGAAAAGACGGAGCAATTTCAGCGCGATAGACTGAAAGACCATATTCTTGAAATTTATGGGTTGCCATTGCTCCGGCTATCAACTATTGGCCATAGTGAAGAACAACGAATTGTAGAAGCATTATTAAATTTACATTAAGTGACTGTTATGAAAGCATTGGCATATATAGGTAACGGTCGGTTTGAGGTGACTGAGAAGGTGAAGCCGGTAATTTCCGCACCCACGGATGCTGTGGTGAGGGTGACTCTGAGCAGTATCTGCACCAGTGATTTGCATATCAAGCATGGGAGCGTGCCGAGGGTTGTGCCGGGCATTACTGTCGGGCATGAGATGGTTGGCGTGGTGGAGAGTGTCGGCGAGGCAGTCACTAAAGTTAAGTCGGGCGACCGTGTGGCGGTGAATGTGGAGACGTTCTGCGGTGAGTGCTTTTTCTGTCGGCATGGATGGGTCAATAATTGCTCTGACCCGAATGGCGGCTGGGCGCTTGGTTGTCGGATTGACGGTGGACAGACGGAATTTGTGCGTGTGCCGTTTGCCGACAATGGGTTGACCGTGATTCCGGATAATGTAAGCGATGAGCAGGCGTTGTTTGTCGGCGATATTCTTGCCACAGGTTATTGGGCTGCTAAGATTTCGGAAATCAGCGAGGAGGATACGGTACTAATTATCGGTGCCGGACCGACCGGGCTTTGCACCTTGCAGTGTGTCCGGCTTTATAATCCGAAACGGATTATTGTCTGCGAGAAGGATGCAGCGCGTCAGGAATTTGTAAGGAGCCATTATCCCGATGTGATTGTTGTTTCGCCGGAAGATTGTCTGGAAAGAACGTTGCAACTATCGGAGCATGGTGGTGCTGACCGTGTGATTGAGGTTGCCGGAGCGGATGACACTTTTCAGTTGGCTTGGCAAGCGGCGCGACCGAATGCTATCGTCACAGTTGTGGCTCTTTATGATAAGCCGCAGTTGTTGCCGTTGCCGGATATGTATGGCAAGAATCTGACGTTCAAGACCGGCGGAGTAGATGGCTGCGACTGTAACGAGATTCTGAAACTTATCTCGGAAGGCAAGATTGATACGACTTCGCTGATAACCCATACTTTCCGCTTCTCACAAATTGAGGAAGCCTACGACCTATTTGAAAACCGTCGCGACAACGTGATCAAAGTGGCGATAACCTCTAATTGAAGATTTTAACAGTTCGTGGGTTGGCAGACCTTGTTGCCAATCCCCGAACTGTTAAAAGCAGGGGCGAAAATGCGCAAAAATCGGCAATTTTGACCAATTATCTATTTACCGATGCATGTTCTATTAAAAAGACCCCAAAAGTTTTTGTCTGACTTTTGGGGTGCAGTTAATTTTCTTGACACAGCTCCTTCGCATATTTAAACAACATGGAGGGAGGGGATGGGGCTGCTGCCCTACTCCACCGCTATGACCGTGACTGACCGTCGACCGTCGGCACTGCCTGCATGTACGATGTAGAGGCCGTTCGGAAGTCCATGCGCGACGGCATCGCGGTCGGGACCGGCGGTCGCGGCAAATACCCTACGTCCATAGACATCGTACACAGTGAGGTCAACGGCGGTATCTCCCGTGATGTAAAGACGGCCGCCGCGATGACTTACAAGGCTTTCGCGGGCAGTAATACCTTCGATACCGGTAAGCACTGCGCGGTTGAGGCGTCGGGTAGCCACTTGGCTCTCCAGCTCGCCGTGACGGTATTTCATGTCGAGATAAAAGTCGTCGGTGGGCACGGATATACATCGGTATAGTACGCGTGACGGTCCCACGGCTTCCACTCGCCGTCTTCGGCAAGCGCATTCACATCGGCAGCCGGCCTCACCCTATACATCAGCTCGTACCCGTCGGGAACGACCGGCTCGGCTATCGTCGAGCCGTCGGTGCTGACAATCTCGGGAGTGTCGGCCAATACCTCGCGGTATCCAGTAGCAAGCATCACATCGACTGCGCCTGGCGTATCGCCGTCGACCATGCAGAGCGTGTATAATGATGCGCCGCCCGCGTCGCCACTTCCGTCAATCATGTGCAGACTCAAAGAGGAGTTTCCATACGGCGAAATCGTTGCACATCCATCGCTGTCGACCGATATACTGAAGTAAAACGTATCTGTCAAGTCGTCCTCTGCTATACTGTACGACCTGAAACTACCCGTAGTCGGGTCGTAACCCATATAGAAGCGGCTGTTGTGCATAAACGAACAGTACGCAGCATCGTAGCCCGACAGGGTGACCGCCAGCGGACGCCCCTCGCCTACTGCGCGCACACCAAGCCCCGCACCGGCAATGCTGGAAATCAGATACTGCGGAGTGAGCGGATTGCCCTCAGCCACTGCATAGGGCACCGGCTGGCGGGAAACTATATAATAATCCGCTCCTATAGCAAGCTGGCCCATATCGGTGACTCTATCAAAGACCGTCACGGTGGGCGGTTGCGCCGCCAAACTCATTGCGGCAGATATAGCTGCGACAGCAAAGGGAATCCTCAATTTATTCATACTCAGACATTACAATTAAGCCCCAAAGGTAGCTAAACCTCACCAATCAGCCAAGCCCAATCACCTTTTTTTCTCAATATTCTTATTATCAACTTTATCTGACAATAATTATTGTTGATAATTGAAGAATCATTGTGAACGGATTTGTGAGTTTATCCGCGTTTTATCTTGCGAATTGCTTACATTTGCAAAGTAGTAAACGATTATCATGGGAAAGACCATTACCACTTATTGATTGACGGGACTCCGTAATATCTATGCAACGATAACTGGCGCTCTGCGTCTTATACCCTTGCTCCAATTATCACGAATTTATTGTATCTAGGTTCACGCCGAGATTATCTGCAACTGTTTTCGGTGATTACTACTTCGGCCGACCGCCCCGAATGGCCAATGGTATGCCGATGCCCCCGTCGATGATGGGCTACTACGGACGCTCTACATACGGCGGATACCTCGATTACCGGATCAATGAGCATTGGGGCGTACAGACCGGAGTACAGACTGTGCAGCAGGTCGGCACAGGCAAATACGAGGCCGAACCAATCGTTACGCCCTATTACAAAATCAATAAGAAAGTCGCCATCGGGCTGCCTGTGGGCCAAATACTATATCATGTCCTTAAAAGATAGCTCTCATATCACGTATCCTTAACAATCGACCCGTAAATATTTTGTGGTTACGGGATAAATTGCTATCTTTGCGGTCGATTTGGGCACCGATGCCCGGGTCATAAGATATTTACCCAACTCATTATTAACAATGAAGTACGAAACCGTTTTCATTTTAACTCCCGTTTTGTCTGATGTTCAGATGAAGGAAGCGGTAGAAAAGTTCACCAAAGTGCTCACCGACAACGGTGCCGCTATCGTGAACACCGAAGAATGGGGCATGCGCAAGCTGGCCTATCCCATCGACAAGAAGTCGACCGGCTTCTATACCCTGCTGGAATTTGAGGGCGAGCCCACCCTGGTGCGCAAGCTCGAGACCGCATTCCGTCGCGATGAGCGCGTGCTGCGCTTCCTGGTGTTCCGTCAGGACAAGTACGCCGCCGAGTACGCTGCCAAGCGCCGCAGCCTGCGTGCTGCCAAGGCAGAAGCAACACCCCAACCCGTAGAAGCAAAGGAGGACTAAATCATGGCACAAGCACAATCTGAAATCCGCTACCTCACTCCCATGTCGGTAGACGTAAAGAAAAAGAAATACTGCCGCTTCAAGCGCGCCGGCATCAAATACGTCGACTACAAGGATCCCGAGTTCCTCAAGAAGTTCCTCAACGAGCAGGGCAAAATCCTGCCCCGCCGCATCACCGGCACCTCGCTGAAGTTCCAGCGTCGTGTGGCCCAGGCCGTCAAGCGTGCCCGCCACCTGGCTCTGCTGCCCTACGTGACCGACCTGATGAAATAATCTCTAACGCACTTTCCCCATCATATGAAGATCATTCTGAAAGAAGACGTCCGCGGCCTTGGCTACAAGGACGACGTCGTAGAAGTACGCGACGGTTACGGTCGCAACTACCTCATCCCCCAGGGCAAAGCTGTCGTTGCAACCACCTCCGCCCTGAAGGTGCTGGCCGAGAACCAGCGTCAGCGCGCTCACAAGCTCGCTCAGATCAAGGCCGACGCCGAGGCTGCTGCCGCAGCTCTCGAGGGTGTAGCTCTCACCATCGGCGCCAAGACCAGCTCCACCGGCACTATCTTCGGTAGCGTAAACGCCATCCAGATTGCCGAGGCGCTCGAGAAGCTCGGTCACAACGTAGACCGCAAGCTCATCATCATCAAAGACAACATCAAGGAGGTCGGCAAATACACCGCCACCGTACAGTTCCACAAGGAAGTGGCTGTCGAGATACCCTTTGAGGTTGTGGCTGAATAAGCACCAAACAAGAAATTCCCTTAATATCCCCTTCGGAGCCTGCGACGCGATGTCGCGGACTCCTTTTTTTGTGCCACCCCGGTGAACTTTTTATGATATACAAATGTTTTATGTGAAATCCTAATTACTAAAACACATGGAACGTAAATCAATAAAAGGCACACGCACCGAACACAACCTCCTCGCCTCCTTTGCCGGCGAGAGCCAGGCACGCAACCGCTACACCCTCTTTGCCGAGAAGGCCGTCGAGGAGGGATACGAGCAGATTGCAGCCATTTTCCTTGAGACTGCATCGCAGGAGCTCAGCCACGCCAAGCAATTCTTCTCGCTCCTTGAGGGCGGCACAGTCACCATCAACGCAGGCTATCCCGCCGGTGTAGTGGCCGACACGAAGACCAACCTTGCCGAGGCCGCCGCCGGTGAGCTCGAGGAGTGGAGCGACCTCTACGAAAACTTCGCCGCCGTCGCTGCCGAGGAGGGTTTCCCCCACATCGCCGCCCTGTACAAAAACATCACCAAGGTGGAGAAGATGCACGAGGAGCGCTACCGCAAGTTGCACCGCCTCATGGAGGAGGGCCACGTCTTTGCGTCGGAGGAGCCCGTGCTCTGGTACTGCCGCCAGTGTGGCTATACTGTAGAGTCGAAGTCGGCCCCCAAGCGCTGCCCGGTATGTGGCAAAGACCAGGGATGGTTTGAGCGCTTCCCCGACAACTATTGATTGTCTGCCACCAATATCATCAATGGCCGTGCCGCCTCCGCCATCGTGCGAGAGCGGCACGGCTTTTTTGGTTGCAATGCCGTTTTTGTGGTATCTTTGCGTCCATGAAACGCATACTGACCATATCGTCGGTACTACTCGCGGCGTACCTTCACGCCTCGGCCGGCATTAACGAAGAAATTGCAGCATACACAGCCGATATTGACGCCC
>OFFB01001886.1_pt1 | contig 11041 bp, 12 predicted proteins | sample 1521281 | NCBI WGS metagenome assembly OFFB01 (sample SAMEA3504109, study PRJEB24116) | mouse gut metagenome | biome: mouse gut; feature: mouse-associated habitat; material: faeces | place: Denmark | collected 2011
ATTTTTAATCCGCGCCGATAGTTTATTATATAGTATTGTGTTAACTAAAATAAAATATCTACATCTTTAAGGAATGAATCCTTTTTTTGCATTGCTTTAGCTTCCTTGTTCGCAATTGATACTGCTTCATCCCAAATTTTCATGTCACTTGCAGCTTCTTTTGTGATTTTGAATAATTTTTTTGTATAATCATTTGTTGCATCATAAATTCTTTGTTTATGAGCTGAGATATTAAGCATTTTTTTGAATTTTGAAACAATTTGTGAATCTGTCATATTCATTAATCTATCGAACTCAACACCAAAGATATTGGCGCTGATTTCGTTTCCTGTTTTTGAGTTGATATTATATGCATTAATTCCGTTAGCTATGTCTTCCATATAGAATGTGTCGTTTGGATATTTAGATGTTTTTTGTTCGAATTGTTCTGCGATTTTTGCCCAACGAGCTTTATTCATTGTGACTTTGCGGATATCCATTCTTGCTGTAAAGTTTACATTGTTGTTAATGTCGTTCATTTTTTCTCCTTTTATATTGGTTATATGTTCTAATGTTGGTGAAAATATAAATTGCTATTAAATTAATAAATATTAAGTATTATTATATTCGATTGCAAAAATTATTCGTGTTTTGTACAATGGTTTTGAAAAACAGGGGTATTTTATGACAGAAGTACAAAAACGTATTTTAATTGTTGATGATGATGATGAAATCAGAGAGCTTTTAGAGTTTGATATTGCAAGCAGCGGATATTTTGTAGACACTGCCGTTAACGGGCTTGAAGGTTTGAATAAGGCTTTGAATAATACTTATGATTTGATTTTGCTTGATGTTATGATGCCTAAAATGAACGGGTTTGAGGTTTGTAAAAATATACGTCAGGCAAAACTTGCAGTTCCTGTTTTGATGCTTACAGCTAAAGGTACAATTGATGATAAGACAACAGGTTTTGACTGCGGGGCAGATGATTATCTTGTAAAACCTTTTGATATTCAGGAAGTATTGCTCAGAATACGTGTTCTGTTGCGCAGAAATGTTGTTAATTTTGAAGAATCGCCCCTTTCTAATGAAGTTTTAAAATGCGGTGATATTGAAATATTCCCGGAATCTTTAGAAGCTGTTATTGTAAATCAGCGTGTAAAATTAACTCCGACTGAGTTTGAAATTTTATATTGTCTTATGCAGCATTTTAATAGTCCTGTTACGCTTGCGACTTTATTAGATGAAGTTTGGGGATATGACAGCAATGAAGATGTACGTATGCTAAGGGTTCATGTCGGCGGATTACGAAATAAAATTGAAATAAATGCGAAGCTGCCAAAATATTTACATACAGTAACCAATGTAGGATATAAGCTGACTCCGTTTGCACAAGAGTAGTTATGAAAAAGTATAGTTACGGATTGAAAAAATTAAAAATTATTGAACAAATTGCGATAGTATTTTTTATTGCAGTTGTAATTCCGATGTCAATCAGCGGACTGATTATCAATAATATTAACCAAAAATCCGTTCGTCATCAGTTGAGAGAATCGGCTATACTTGTTGCAAGTATTGTATCAGATGAAGTTGATTTCTTTTTCAAAACAAATGAAACCACGTTAGCTCAGATTGCAGATACTCTGGAATATTTACCCTCAAAGACTTTAAAAGAAAAATTTATAAAAGATATTGCAAAAAAATACCCGAACTGTGAGGATATTGTTATAGTCAGAAGCCCTGATGAGCTTGAAAAACTTACTGACGATGCGCATATTAATGAAAAGCCGATTTTATCAACCCAGATGAAAGACGGTTCTTTTCTTGTAATAATTTTTAACGCAAATAATTGGGATGTTCAACTGTTTAAATCTCTTGAAAATGATAACAGGCAGGTTTATATTATCGATAATCAAAAACGTTTGATATCATCTCATAATTTTACACCCGAAGTTTATAAAGAGACAATAGACTTGCTTCCGGATGAAAAAATTGAAGATGCTCCGGTTATTTTCGGTGATGAAAAAAATACCCCGATAGTTTATCTTCACAGGACAAACCCGGATTTAACCATTGTCGTAAACACTACAGAAAATATAACTAAATACGCTATTATTGATAATAGGGTTAAAATTATTCTATCAGTTTTAAGTGCAATTTTATCAATGATGTTGTTGATTGGTTTTTATATTTATTATCTTTATATCAACATAAGACAGTTATTTAAAGCGGTAATAGCCTTATCAAAGGGTAATTATCAACGTCAGATAAGACTTTTGACAACTTCTTTTACGCCTTATGAAATTGTTTTCCTTGCAAATGAATTTAACAATATGGCATCAGAAATCCACAAATCTTATATTGAATTGAAACGAAAAAATATTGAATTAAAAGAATTAAACGAATTTCGTTCAAATTTATTAGATACTGTAAGCCACGAATTGCGGACACCTTTAACAAGTATTCAGGGTTATACATCACGTTTAATGCGGCAAGATATTGTTATTGATGAAGAAACAAAACAAAAATCTTTAAGAATTATCAAAGAACAATCTGAAAAATTAAAACGCTTAATTGATGATTTACTTACAATTCCTGATATTGAAGGAATGAGGCTTCGCACAATTAATACAACTGTCTGGCTTGATAAGGTACTTGAGCAGTCAGAGTTGCTTTTAAGAAAACGTGACGGGCATGAGATTGTTGTCCAAATGAGTGATGATTTTTCGCCTGTAATTGCAGATAAGGGAAGGCTGGAACAGGTTTTTGTTAATTTATACGAAAATGCCATAAAATATTCATATCCTGATTCACCTATAATTGTTACTGTAGAACAACATGATAATAAAGCTGTTATTGAAGTTAAAAATAATTGCGATATTATTCCTGAAAAGAAATTAAAAACACTTTTTGATAAATTTGTCAGACTTGATGATGAGATGACAAGAACAACTCGCGGTACAGGGCTCGGGCTTTTTATTGTAAAAGGTTTGGTGGAAGCAATGGATGGTACAATTGAATTATCTTCTGATGAAGATTTCGGGTTCTGTGCAACAATAACTTTAAATATTGCAGATGTTGAGGAATAAGTTATGGAATTTATGAAACTTGCAATAAAACAAGCCAAAAATGCTGATGGCGATATACCTGTAGGAGCGGTTATAGTTAAAGACGGTAAGATTATTGCAAGTGCTTTTAATACGCGTGAAAAAGATAATGATATAACTTCTCACGCTGAAATTATTGCAATCAGAAAAGCTGAGCAAATTTTGGGTAATTGGCGTCTTGACGGGTGTGAGCTTTATGTAACTTTAGAACCCTGCCCGATGTGCGGCTGGGCAATTTTACAATCAAGAATAAAGTCTGTTTATTTTGGAAGTTATGACACAAATTATGGCGCATTCTCATCAAAAATCGATTTACGAACACTGGTGACAGGTTCAAAACTCAATGTCTACGGCGGGATTATGGAAGATGAATGTGACACGCTTTTAAATAAGTTTTTTAAAAATATTCGCTAAGGGTAAATATTAGTGGGGTAAATTCAAATAATTCCTGGTATTATTGGAGTTGCCGGACTAAAAGGCCTTAATATCGTTGGACGAGATGTTTTTAGTTTTTCATTGTCTAATGAAGGTATTTTACATCCAAGCGGCTGGAAAGATTCCGCGTTATTTCCCTACTGGTATCCTTTAAATCGTAATCCAAATTATTGGAAAAATTATAAATTTTCTCCCTCAAAAGTTGAATATAATTATACCGGAAGAGTAATGGAGGAAGGTTGAAAAATAACTAATTAATAAACATTGTATTATTTGTAAAAATATTATATAATAACAGCGGAAAGTTGAGGGTTTCTGCGATGTATGATTATAGTATGGAAAATGCAGAACGCGAACAATTAAAAAATGAATTAAACAAATTTAATTGGGGCGCGTTTGGATTTGGTTGGATATGGGCAATTTTTAACGGAGCGTGGAATGATTATTTCCCGACACTTTTAATTATGATTGCAGCTGCTGTAATTAGTAAAATCCCTTTAATTGGTCCTGTATTTCGGTTAATTTGTCCGGGGATTGCAATATATGTTGGTACAAAGGGTAATGAATGGGCTTATAATGGCACTAAAAAATGGAGTAGTATAGAAAAATTTCAAGAAGTACAAAAGAAATGGGCAATTGCTTTTGTTGTTTATTTTGTTTTTTGTTTTGTGATTGGTGTATGTTTTGCTGTATATATGATTAAATTCAATAAACCTGAACAAAAGGTATGCAGGTCTCATATTGAAGATATTGTTAATGCCCCGGATTTCGCAAAATTTAATTCCGGAAAAGATATTGCACAGTATTTGGTTGAAACCGAGCCGCAAAAATATTCTTTATATGGTGATGATAAAGATAGTGTTATGGTAGGAAACAAATATGGTTATCTTCTAAAATTTTTCAAATATGGTGAATGTTCACTTGATAAATACAATTGTTATGTGACCTTTAGCTCGGTTATTTATCATAAAAAATACGAGCCTGCCGAAAAAGAAGGACAAATTATTATTCCTGTTTATAAAGTATTTTTCGATATAAAAGGAAAAACTAAATTTGTTGAAATAAAAAAAGATACAAAATAATTAGAGCGGCGCGGAATTTATTCCGCGCCATCACTTTCTTCGACCCATTTTTTTGCATCAAATTTCAAGTCTGTAAGTTTCATATTTAATGACTCCACATATGGTTTGAATTTAACAAGAAGTTGTGTTTTTCGAAGCATTAGTTCTTGTGCAACAACAGGAGTTTTGCAGGCTATAACCATAATAGACCCTTTCATCATAGAATAAGGTTTTGAGTTTTGGGCAAATTTTTCACCTGCAACTTTTTTCCAGAATTTACACAAATTTGTCCGCGTGATAGCTTTTCTTATTGCAGCGTGTTTCATCATTTCTGCAATGATTTCGTCCACGTTTTGAAATTTTGTGTATAAAATTTTCTTCATAAGTTTTGTTTCGGTTATTTTTTGTGATAAAATCAAAAAATGGTTGTTGAACAGTTTGATAGTATCATAAAGAATTCTAAAAATATATTATTAGTATCGCATATAAATCCAGATGGAGACACTTTAGGTTCTATGTGCGGTTTATATTCGTTAATAAAGGATAACTATAAGAAAAAATGCGATATGGCAGCGGTTTCGGATGTTCCTGTAACTTATAAGTTTCTGCCTTATTCTGATGAAATTAAATTTATTGATGAGTATGATTTTTCTCGTGAATATGATGTGGTTGTAAATCTTGATGTCGCAGCATTAGACAGGTGCGGTGATGCAAAGATTTTGTTTAATAAAGCAAAAAATACAGTAAATATTGATCATCACGAAACGAACCCGAATTACGCACGGATAAATATCGTTAAACCTGACGCTTCAGCAACCGCAGAGGTTTTAGTTGAGCTTGCGCTAAAATTTGGGTGGAAAATTTCAACAGAATCCGCAATCTGTCTTTATACCGGAATTATGACAGATACAGGCTGTTTTAGATTTTCAAATACAACACAAAAAACAATGGAATATGCCGGTAAATTAATTTCATATGGTGCAAAACCTTCTGATATTTACCAAAAATGTTATGAATCAAATTCAAAGGACTTAGTTTTATTTCAAAGCTATTGTGTAAATAAAGCCGAATTTTTAAATGGTGACAAAATCGCTTATACAATTGTTTATAAAAAAGATTTAGAAAAATTCTATAATAATGGCGAAGACTTTACCGATGGCTTGACTGAAAAGCTGCGGGCAATAAGAACTACAGAAATCGCATTTGTTGTTAAAGAATTAAATTCAACAACTTCTAAAATTTCGATGAGAAGTAAAACAAAAGATATAGCACAGGTATGCTCAGCTTTCGGAGGCGGCGGACATAAACTTGCGGCTGGTGCTGTAATTAAAGCTGCACCAGTAAAGGCAGTTAATTTGGTATTAGAAGAAATCAAGAACAAGAACTTATGTTAAAAAAACTTGTAAAAAATAAATTTATATTAGCACTTGTTAAGCTTGTTAAATCCATTATAAAAAATGATTTTTACGGTATGGCAGCAGAAATGGGTTTTATGCTTGTTGTTGGTATATTCCCGTTTATGTTGTTTTTGATGGCAATTTTCGGATGGATGGGCAACCGTTCATATTTGGATTCAATTTTGCGGGTTTTAGCTAATATAATGCCGAATCAAGCTATGAATCTTTTAAAATCCGTACTTGAAGAAACTATGATTTTTAATCACGGTCAGCTTCTTGCAATTATTGGTATTATAACTACAATTGTTCTTTCTACAAATGGAGTTGCAGTTGTTTTGAAAGGCTTAAACAGGGCTTACAAGGTAGAAGAAACCCGTAGCTTTATTTATACAAGAATACTTTCATTCTTGATGGTTTTTGTAAATATTCTGGTACTGTTTTTAACAATTAACATTATCATCTTCGGTAAAGTTATCATAATGTTTCTGGTCGCGCATTTTGGTATGTCAAAAGGATGGGCGATTACTATTTTAACTCTTCGTTGGCCGGTTGCGTTTTTAGCATTATATTTAATGGCATTTTTAAGTTATTATATCTTGCCTGATTTACGCGGAAATGAAGCTTTTAAACGAAAAAGTGCACTGCCGGGTACTGTATTTTTTACAACTTTTTGGCTGCTTGGCTCGTGGGGTTTTTCTATTTATGTGAACAACTTAAGTACGTATAACCTTGTATACGGTACAATTGGTGCGTTTTTTATCCTTATGATTTGGCTTTATTATACATCAATTCTTCTTTTGATTGGCGGAGAGATAAATTCTCAGGTTTATAATCGTTTGTCTCATCAAGCAAGTGAAATTCGTGAAGATATTGCTAATTTGCGTCTTGCAAATAATAACAGGCGATTGCGTTAGGTTGCATTTACCCCTGTTTTTGATATGATAAATGTATGAAAGATATGTTAGATAAAATTTTACAAATAGAAAAGAAGTACAAGGAACTGGGCGAAACTTTGTCAGATCCGGAAGTGATTCAGGATTATAACAAGTTTAGAGATTTGTCTAAACAAAGAAAATCAATGGAAGAAACTGTTAATCTTTATTACGAATGGAAGTCTACAACAGAAGCCATTGAAGATGCAAAATTAATGCTTCACGAAGAAAAAGATGAAGAAATGCGTTCATTTTTAAAAGCCGAAATGGAAGAAAATGAGGCAAAAATTCCTGAATTTGAAGAAAGAATGAAGGTTCTTTTGTTACCTCGCGACCCGATGGATGATAAAGACATTATGCTTGAAATCCGTGGCAGTGCAGGCGGTGATGAAGCTAATATTTTCGCAGGTGACTTGATGCGTATGTATTTAAGATACGCTGATAAAATGGGTTGGCAGACTCAAATTTTAAGTAAAACAGATTGCGAAGCAGGCGGTGTGTCTGAAGTTATTATTTCAATGAAGGGTGATAGTATTTATTCCCGTTTGAAATACGAATCAGGTGTACACAGAGTTCAGAGAGTTCCGGCTACAGAATCTCAAGGACGTGTTCATACATCAACTGCAACAGTTGCAGTTATGCCGCAGGTTGATGATGTTGAAGTTAATTTGAATATGAACGATGTTGAAATTACTACAGCACGTTCAGGCGGTGCGGGCGGTCAAAACGTTAACAAAGTTGAAACAGCTGCCAGAGTATTTCACAAACCTACAGGAATCATGATTTTCTGTACGGAGGAACGTTCACAGCTTCAAAACAAAGAGCGTGCGCTTGAAATTTTGAAAGCTAAACTTTACGATATGGAAGTTCAGAAACAAACTAAGGAAATCACAGACTTAAGACGTTCTCAAGTTGGTTCAGGTGACAGGTCAGAACGTATCAGAACATATAACTTCCCGCAAGGAAGATTGACTGACCACAGATTAAATCATAACTTGAATGTATGGACTGTTATTGACGGTGAGTTGGATGAGCTTATCGATTTATTGGTTGAATATGACCAAAAGTTGAAGTTAGAAAAATTGGCAGAAGTAGGATAGAGGCAAATTAGTGACAGAAAGACGTTGTGTTAGCTGCTGGCAGATAAAAGACAGAAAAGATTTAATCAAAATTACAGCTGACCATAAGTGTGATAATGTCATTATAAACCCGGATTCTGTTACATTTGGCAGATCTGTATATCTTTGCTATAATAATGCTTGTATAGAGAAGGCTTTTAAGAAAGATAAGCTTGCAAAACATCTGAAACACTCTATACCAAACGAATTGAAAGGACAGTTACTAGATGAGTTACGAAACAGTTAGAATAAGTGAATTAGCAAAAGAACTCGGGCTTCCAAGCAAAGAAGTCGTAGAAAAGTTTGCAAAAATAGGGATTACCGGAAAAACTCATTCCAGTACAGTCACTGTTGACCAAATTAGCAGGCTGAAAGATTTTATCGCAAACGGCAGTGTTAAACCTGTGCAAAAACCTAAAGCTTTTGTTGTTAAAAAAGCAAAACCTGAACCGGCAGCAGTAGTTGAAGAAAAGAAAGAAACCTCTGCAGAAGTTAAAAAGCCTGTTGTTGAACGTGTTTCAAGAATCGAAAAAGTAGAACGTCCGAAAGTTGAAGTAGTAAAACCTGCAAGCCGTCTTGAAATCGTAAGGCGTGCTCCTAAAAAGCCTGTAGGTGAAGATTCAAGACCATCAAGACCTTATAATCGTGAAGATAAAAAATTTCCTCCGCGCGGTGATAAACCGACAGGAGACAGAAAATTTAACAGAGGTGATAAACCAGCACCAAGCGGTGAAAACAAAGATTTTGCAAATAAAAAACCACTGCAGCGCCGCATAATTTCTCAAGATATTTATGATAATAAATCACCTGCACCAAGTTCTAAACGCAGAGTTGATACAAAGAAAAAAGAAAAAGACTTCAACTCTAAAAAAGAGGAACAAGAAAGAATTTCTTTAGAAAAAGCAGCAGCACAACACCATAAAAAGAAAGTTCAAAAAGTTGAAGCAGTCGAAGAAGTTACAAAAATTGTTGTAAATCAGGCAATGACAATTTCTGAATTGTCTGAAAAAATTAAAAAAACTCCTGCTGAAATTGTTAAGTTCTTAATGCTAAACGGAGTTATGGCGACAGTTAACCAGCTTATTGATGTTGATGTTATCAAAAAAGTATGCGCAGAGTACGATTTAGAAGTTCTTGAAGAAGATTTAGATGCTTATATTGAACAAGAACTTGAAAAAGAAGAAAAAGCAAAAGCACTTTCTGAAATAGATAAAAAATTATTAAAAAGACGTGCTCCTGTTATAAGTATCATGGGTCACGTTGACCACGGTAAAACCACATTACTTGACAGTATCCGTGCTTCAAAACATAAAATTGTAGCAACAGAAGTCGGCGGTATTACGCAGTCTATCGGTGCTTACACAGTTTATCTCGGTGATAACAACGATAAAAAAATCGTATTTTTGGATACGCCGGGTCACGAAGCATTTACTGAAATGCGTGCTCGCGGTGCGAAAGCAACTGATATTGCAATTCTTGTTGTAGCGGCTGATGACGGTATTATGCCTCAGACAATAGAAGCTATTAACCACGCAAAAGCGGCTGAAATTCCGATTATCGTTGCAGTTAACAAAATTGATAAACCTGGTGCTAATCCTGATAAAGTTTTACAGCAGTTAACAGAACACGGCCTTGTTCCGGAAGATTGGGGCGGAGATACTATTACTGTTAAAGTTTCAGCTCTTCAAGGAACAGGTATTGATGAATTATTGGAATACATCTTGCTTGTAGCTGATGTTCAAGACTTGAAGGCTAATCCAAAAGCTGAAGCTTCTGGTGTTGTTATTGAAGCTAACCTTGATAAAGGTAAAGGTCCTGTTGCAACATTATTGGTTCAAAACGGAACACTTCGTGCAGGTAACTGTATTGTAGTTGGTACAGCTTGCGGCAGAGTTCGTGCATTATTATCAGATAGTGGTGAAAGAATTCAAAAAGCAGAACCGTCAACTCCTGTTGAGGTTTTAGGTTTGTCAGAAGTACCGCAGGCAGGTGATTACTTCGAAGTTGTTAAAAACGAAAAAGAAATGAAATCAATTATCGCAGACAGAAAAGAAAAAGAACGTGATAAGAGATTAGAAGCAATGCTTCCGGCTCATATTAGAAAAGAAGCGGTTGCAGGTGATGATGCTATTCCTCAATTGAATTTAATCATCAAGGCAAATACTCACGGTTCTGCTGAAGCTGTAGCACAAGCTATTGCAGGTGTTGAATCAAAAGAAATTACAACAAAAATTATCCACGTTGGTGTAGGTAATATCTCAGAAGCCGATGTTATGCTTGCAGCTGCATCAAATGCTTTGATTCTTGGATTTACCGTAAAAGAAGACTCTAATGCGTTAGCTTCTGCTGAACGTGAAGGTGTAACAATTAAAAAATATGATATTATTTATCAGTTGTTAGAAGATATTGAAAAAACATTATTATCACTTCTTGAACCGGAAATTAAAGAAGTTGAACTTGGTAAAGCTGAAGTTCGTCAGGTATTCACAATTGGCAAAACCAATAAAATTGCCGGATGTTATGTTCTTGAAGGTAAAATTGTTCGTTCTAAAGATGCGGTTCTTATCAGAAATGGTGAAGAAATCTTCCGTGGTGCAATTGATCAGTTGAAACGTTTCAAAGACGATGTTAAAGAAGTTGCGCAAGGTTTTGAGTGCGGTATTTCGTTCAGTAAATTCAATGATATTCAAGAAGGCGATATAATTGAAGTTTCTACAACTGAAGAAGTTGAAAGAAAATCATTATAAGGAGAATAATTGAATGATAACAAGAGTACAATACTCTGTGAATACAAGAAATAATGTAACATTTGGTAATGCGGCAAGCAAAGGTTTTACTAAAGGAAAAGCTGTAATGAAAGCAGCCATACCGGTAAATGATAAAACCGGATTTTGGACAAGATTAAAAGATATGTTTTTTGAAGTTTTTCCGGGTTTGGATGCTCAATTTAGAAAACAAATGAGTAAAATGAATCAGGTAGATAGATTAATATAATAAAAGCCGGCTTATAAT
>OFFB01001887.1_pt1 | contig 11041 bp, 10 predicted proteins | sample 1521281 | NCBI WGS metagenome assembly OFFB01 (sample SAMEA3504109, study PRJEB24116) | mouse gut metagenome | biome: mouse gut; feature: mouse-associated habitat; material: faeces | place: Denmark | collected 2011
TAGAATGAAAAGAGTTTTAATAACAGGTGCAATGTCAGGAATAGGTCTGGCTGCAACAAAGCTTTTTCTTGAACGTAATTGGTATGTATTTATGGCGGACAAGAATGAAGATCCGGAAATTTATAATATACTTAACCAATACTATCCGGATAAAGTTTATTTTTTAAAATGTGATGTTAGCAAAGATAAAGATGTTAAACATCTTCATTCAAAAATATTTGAAACTTGTAACGGTATAGATAGTATTATAAATAACGCAGGAATAATTAAACATGGATTATTGCATGAAACTTCTGAAAAGGATTGGGATGAATTGATGGCAAATGATGTAAAATCTATTTATTTAACGTCAAAATATTTTCTACCTGATTTAATTGAAAATAAATATGGAACAATTGTAAACACAGCATCGATTTCGGGTATTTCAGCTGACTATCAAATGCCTGTTTACAATGCCGCAAAAGGAGCAGTTGTCAATCTTACGCGTGCAATGGCTCTTGATTATGCAAAATATAATATCCGAGTAAACAGTGTATGCCCCGGAGCTACAGATACAAAAATGCTTAACCCTGATAATATCCCCAAATATGCAGCCGCAAATCCATTAAAAAGAATTTGTGAACCAGTTGAAGTAGCTAAGGCTATTTATTTTTTAAGTACAGATGAATCAAGCTACTGCAACGGAGTTAATCTGCCTGTGACCGGCGGGCTTGATGTTCATTCCGGACAGCCTAAATAATCTTTATTATATAAAAAAATACAGGAGAAATCCTGTATTTTTTTATGGGACCAGAGGGATTCGAACCCACGACCAAGGGATTATGAGTCCCCTGCGCTACCGCTGCGCCATAGTCCCACAACGGTAATATTTAATTATATTGAGGTTATAGCTTGCGGTAGCTAGACCTCGTTTTACTCGGTTGCGCTACCTTTCCTCTCCTCGAACGTGACATTTAGTCACCTTCTCGTCGGCAGAGTGCCATAGTCTCACAACGGCTGAACAATCTAAGAATAACATTAACCCGTTAAAAAATCAAGCGCAAAATGTATTGTTTAATTTCTAAAAATTAGTATAATTGCATTATGAAAAAGAATATTTTAATTAGTTTAGCTATTTTAGCTTTTGGCATCGGAATGTTTTTATTAGGCAACTATATTGCTGCAACTAACTACAAAATTGTTGCAACAACAGATAATCCTCAAAAAGCAAACGAAATACAAGAAGCTCTCACAAGATTCGGAAGACCTACAATCCGCTATGTTGATGGATCCAGAAATATGATAGCGATTTTTGGAACAAACAAAAATAATGTAGACTATGCTGCTGTTGAACTGGCTGAAGCAAACCTCATAACAGATGATGTTGGGATTAATCCTAATGTAGATGTCTACATGTATATTACAAGCACAAAACCTAAAAAAATACAAAAGCTTGAAAACATGCTAAATCGTGCATTCTCAAAACGATTATCTCATGTTGACGGAATTTACAGTGCAAAAACCAATATCCATATCCCAGAAGCTACGTTTTTCATCAATGAGCTGGACCCAACAATCGCAGATGTTACTATAAATACAAACAGAGCTTTTGACTTGGAAAGAATTTCTAACACGACAAAAACACTTTTAGAAGCAAGCGTTCCGGGACTTTCTAAAGAAAACATTAAAATAAATTTTGAATACGAAGAATGCGACACGGATTGTCTTGCAAGAACCTATTACGGACAAGCAAAACGAGCAATTTTTATGGATAAGGATTACGACAAAGCCTTAAAAAATCTTGAAAAAGCAGATGAATTAAAACCTCAAACTTATTCAAATTCAATAAATAGTATAAAAAAGTTAATTGAGTTAAACAAAAAAATCGCTCAAAATCCTAAAAATTACAAACTATACATAGAACGAGGCGACTTGAAAAATATTGATGAAATTTCAATGTTTGCGTCAAATTCCAGTATAACATCGGATTACGATTTAGCAATTGAAGATTACAAAAAAGCACTTGAACTCAATCCAAAAGCCTATGAAGTATATGAAAAACTCGGCGATGCCTATTCAAATACCGGCTGGAGAAGATGTGATACTTGTAAGCTTGAAAGAGATATTTATGATGAACAACATGCAATAGATTATTACGAAAAATCAATCAAATATCTTGGCGGAAATGACTTGATATACAAAAAACTCGGCGATAGATATATGGCAGCCAAAGATAAGAAAAAAGCAAACGAATATTACGCGAAAATTAAAAATCCGCAAAGTGTAGAAAACTTAAACCCGTCCGTTCCAAAGCCGGATAAATCTTGGTTTAAACCATTAAAGCGTCTTTAGATGAACTTTTTGAAATTGATTTTTTAGTATTAGTTGATAATGCCGGTAAAATTACGCAATTTGACAATTCAGAACCTGTTTTAACTTCAGCACCGTCCATAACTACGCAATTATCAAGCATAATATATTCACCTAGTTTTACATTAGAACCTATAACGTTGTTACCCATAAAACGTACTGTAGATGGGATTCTGGAGGTTTCTGAAATATAACTGCCCAGATTAGTTTCAATAATCGGAGTATGTTCAATTTTACATAAGCCGTTAAATACATCTTGTATTGACTGTTTGTATTGACCAATTGTTCCGATATCGTTCCAGTATTCTGCAATTTTAAAGGTATTAATTTGGCCTTCGGTTAAAAGCTTTGGAAATACATTTTTTGCAAAATCATAAAAAGTATTTTCAGGGATATAATCAAAAATTTTGTAATTAAAAATATAAATTCCGGTATTAATTAAGTTACTTTTAGCTTCTTCAAGCGGCGGTTTTTCTTGAAATTCTGTAATATAGCCTTTTTCATCTGTCACAACAACTCCAAAGTGTGATACAAGTTCATGCGGAACTTGCTTTACTCCGATAGTTGCTATTGCACCTGATTTTTTATGAATTTCAATACCTTCTTTTATATCAGCAGTTGTTAGAACATCGCCTGATATTACAATAAAATCCTCGCCTTCATCAAAGAAAAACTGACATTTTTTTACACCACCTGCAGTTCCTGAGAGTTCCGTTTCTTTAATATAGTTGAATTTTATTCCTAATTTATTTGATTTATATCTGTCTATAATCTGGTTTGCAAGGTAATATGTATTTGAAATAACTTCATTTACACCAATATTATGCAGCTGAGACAAAATAATATCCATCAATGGTCTGTTCATCACGGGGATTAATGGTTTTGGGAGCTTTAAAGTTATTGGTTCTAAACGAGAACCCATACCTGCTGCCATTACCATTGCTTTTAAATTTTTACTCATAATTTATCCCTTTTTAATAGATTGTACTACCAAGGATAAATTTTATCAATACATTGTGGCTTTTTAACATATATTCATTACTTTTAGCATTTCTTCTTTTGTTAAATCCGGATTAATTTCCTTAATAGTTGTTATCTCATTGGTATTAACTGGTTCGTTAAAAATTTCTTCAAGAAGAGTTTTATTATAGTCGTATAATATTGAACCGTGTTGTAGAATATAACCGTTCTTGCGGCACTGTGCAGAGCCTATTAGTTTTTTACCATTGTAACATAAGTCTGCACCTGTTGATATCAGCATACAATAATCAAAACCTGTTTTAATCGGTTTTTCAGTGCCGAAGTTTAAATTTATTCCCAGCTTTTGAAATTTATCAATCAGAATTTGAGAAATTTCTTTGTAGGATGATACAACATGTTCTCCATTTTCAAGATATGATACAGGACAGATAAAACTATATGTGATTTCATTATCGTGAAGCAGTGCTCTGCCGCCTGTCAGTCTTCTTACGACATCTATATTATATTTTTTAAGAATTTCGCGATTCAGGAATTTGTCATTCTGGTTTCGACCTAATGATACACAGGGAGGATTCCATCCGTATAAACGAAATACGGGAGTTTTCTTCTTTTCTCGTATAGCTGATTCCAATAGTTCGGAATCGATATCCATATTTACCTGACCGCAATTAGTATGATAAGGAAGGATCTCCACCGAATTCATCTCCATCAACATATGAATGTATTGAATATCCGTCACGGGTTAAATCAGGTATTCTGATTTCATCCAGCGGCGGCAAACCTAATGTATCAACAACTGGTTTTTGTATTTGTTGTGTTTCTACTGCCGGTATTTCTTCCTGTTTTGAGTCTCTTTTTTTGCGTCCGGATTTTTCCTGAATCTGATTCTCATCAGTATTATTGTGCAGGAATATTAAACCTTTTGTTGAATATTTAGGTTCTTTTACTTTTTCTTTTTTATTTCTTTTAAATAATCCTGATTTTTTATCCTGGGTTTCGTCGTCATCAATATTTGAGGAAGAGCCTGTTAAAACTTCATCTTGTGCTTCTTCATTTAATGCGATATTTTCTTCATTCTGTGTTGAATCTGATATTGTTTCGTCTTCATTAACTCTCAAATCAGGTGCTTCAAGATTATTAGTGTAATTTTCTACGTTTTGAATAGTTTGTGAATATTCTTGATTTTGTATTTCTGAATTATGTTGAGATTCTGATTTAACAGGTTTTGGTTCGCCGTTTTCTCTTGCGGCAAGCTCTGCTTCAAACTGTACAAATGCATCATTACCGACAAATTGTTCTAATGCTGCGCGTTTTGAAAAGAATTCAGATTTTGCGGTTCTTTGTTTATCCAAAGCTGTACGGTAATAAGCATCTGTAATTACAACAAGTTCTCTTGCCGCGTTGTTTTTTTGTGCAAGTTCAAATTTTCGTTGATTTTCTTTAACTAAGTCATTGCTGAATTCCAGATTCTTCTTAGCACTCATATAATCGTAATATAAGTCTACTGCTTTTTGCTGAAGATCTTCAACTTTGCGGATTAAAATAATCATATCCGCATCATTTACGCGGGTATATTTATAATTAAGAGCTTTAGTATCCTGCGCAAATATATTGAAAATATTACCGCCAATCAATGAAGAACCGGCTAAAATAGGGCTTCCCATACTTGCACCGACTAAAGTTGACATACTTGCAATAGTTTTTAACACATTTTTAACGGATTTTTCATCAGGCTTATCAGCATCAGGGTTTGCAAGTTTATACAGTGCAAAGTTTATAGTATCACTTTGAACAGCTGCACCTTGCCACAATAAAGATAAATCTGAAAGCATATCCTGTTCTTCAAACTCTAAATCCTGGGCGACTTCTTTTGACAGTCGCTTAATACTTAAATCTGCATATGTTAAGTCTGCAATATTATCTTCTTGAGAAATTATTTTTTTTGCAAGTTGTTTTTCCGGTTTTGTTTTGTCTTCAACTGCCTGAATATACTGTTTTTCCGGTAGTTCGGATATTCCGACACGATAAGCCGGAGCTTTTGGAAATTCAACATCTGACAGGTTGTCTGCAAATGCCGGAACAGCGGCAAAAGTAAGCATTATTGAAATCAATAACAATCTATTTCTTAACATTACTTCCTCCTATCAATGTTGTATCGTAATTATATTGATATAAATTCAGACTATCAACGACTTTTTTACCTGCTAAGCGCTGTAATTCAAGGTGATATTTTTTTGCAAGCTGCATGTATTTATATTCTTCAATCTGCATATCTTTATAGAGTGAAGATGAAATTGCAATTTCGAGAAAATCTTCTTCATCCATAGCTTTTACGTAATTTTTGCTGTACAAAAGTTCACGTGAGCGGACATCTTTCAATTGGCTTAATGAATTTTTATAATTGTAATATGCGTTAATAATTTTATCCTGAAGGCTTTCAACAAGACCTGCAAGCTCGATTAATTCTGTATCTGTAAGCGGAATTTCCTGCGGAACGTTTTTGCGGTTTAGAAAGTTCTGGGCGATTCTCCCTGCGGCATATGATCCTGATTGCACCATATAATCAGCTCCGATTAAACAAGGCGCTAACGCAGCTCCTGAAACAATTGCTGATAATGTTTTAGCCATAAGTGATGAATGAATTCGTCTTTGGCTTTCCGGTGTTGCAAGTTTTTTTAATGCAAAACCGATTACCTGATTATTTTCAACAGTGCCTTTCCAGAGATTGTCAATGTCTTCAAGGTCCTTTTCTCGTTGAAGTTTAATAATTTCATCCATTATCTCTTTATCACTTATTACAAGTGAATCAGTTTCTTTATAATCGACCTTTGGAAGTTCTATTTTTGTTTGCTCAACTTCTCCAAGCTGCACTTCACCCTCAAATGCCTGACACTGAGTAGTTAAAACTCCCATAATCCCTAATAAAATTACAAACTTTTTCATATTAATGTTATAGCACAAGAATGAGAATAAATCCAATGATTGATTAATGTTTAAATCTTATGATTGTTCTTACCGGCATGAAAAAAAACTATTATAGATACATAAAGAGGAAAAAGAGTTGAGTAACGAAAAAGCAAAATATATGAGCGCCCCGGCCGGAAAATCCCTGACAAAAACGCTTCAGGAAAAAGCCGATTTGTTAAGAGCAAAAGATTCATTTAAGGAAGCCGCAGGAACTTATTTGAATTCTATTTTAATGGATAGAAATAATTCTGAAACATACCTTGGCTTAGGAATTTGTTACAAAAATATGGGCAAAATTAAAAAAGCTATCGAAAACTTGGAAAAAGCTGCTTTACTTGATTCTAATAAATTTGAAACTTTTTATGAACTTGGTCTGTGCCATCTGAAAGATGAAATGCCGTGCCGTGCAATAAAATGTTTTATTCAGGCTATTCAGATTAATCCTGAAAATCCGGATGCAATTTTTCAGCTCGGTCAAGCACATGAACAGTGTGATGAACAGGATATGGCGTTAATGATTTATCAAAAATTAATCGAAAACTCGCCATCATATATTAATGCATATTTAAGAAAATCTTCATTATTTATGAAAATGGAATTATATAAACAAGCACTAAGTCTTTATATGAATATTTTAAAAATTAATCCTAACTATACAAAAATCTATTCAGAAATTGGCTTGTGTCTTGATAAACTTGGCAGGCAAACCGAAGCAAAAAGATATTACCGTAAATTCTTATCTGCGCAGCCTGATGATGAAAATGCAAATAAAATTCTTAAACGAGTCGAAAAATTAAGACAGGTCAAAAATTTGTCTAATAAATTATCACTTGTTTAAGTTTATCCCTTCTTTATAAATTATCGTTATTTAATAGTACATCATGACCGACATTTTTCATTAAGCTTAAATATGCTTCATAGTATATTTGGACAGCATTGATGTATTCTCTCAGGGTTTCCTGATTTGCATTTTCAACCTGAATAAGGTTCAATAAACTTGCCTGGCCTTTTTCGTAACGTTTTTGATAATTTTGAAGAACAGTGTTTGAGTCTTTCAAAATTTCGCTGTAATGAGCAATATTATCTTTTGCGTATTTAAATTCGTTATAGTCTTCTTTTAGAGCAAATTTTAAATGATTTTCAAATGAATCCTTATCAATGCTTGCTCTGTCCAGTGTGATTTTTGCTCTTTTAACTTCGGGTTCGTAAAAATATAATAACGGAATATCAACCCCTGCTCCGACAAACGCACCCGGCAATGCTTCCCCTCTTGTTTGATGTGCTGTTTGGTAAGCATAACCGCCGCTTACTGTAACATCGGGGATTCTCATTCTCTTTGCCTGAGAAACTTCTGCTGTGCGTTTTTCAATATTGGATTCTGCAATTGATAATGAATAACTGTATTTCATTGCGGTATCTTCAATTGTCTGGTACGGTAAAAGTTCTATGTTTAAAATTGAAAGATTTTTTGCAAAAAGTGAAGTTTCTACAGTATCATACATAACTTCAGAACTTTTAATATTCATAACACTGTTAAGTTCAAACTGTGCTCCCAGAAGGTTCGCTTTTGCCTGATTTAAAAATACAAGCTGCTTTTTATACTTCATATCATTTTGTAAAACATCAATACTGTTAGGTGAAGATTTTGATTTTTGTTCAACAATTGATTTCATATTGCGAAATAATCTTTCACGCTCTTGAAGAATTTGTACAATTGATTTTCTATATAAAATATTGAAATAAGCCCGCATAACATTGATTTTTAATTCGTGTTCCGCTGCTCTTCTTTCATCTTCTGCAATTTTTAAATTTATCTTAGCAATTTTTTTTCTGATACCGCGTTTCCCGACTTCAACCGGAACAGCCAGTCCGAATTGGCTGGAATTTCCGCGGGTAACTTTCCCCATTAAAAAGTTTGATTGAAATTGCGGATTTTTTAATGCGTTTGCAATTTTTATATCCTGTTTAAGCTCTTCAGCTTTCTTACGTTTTGATTTTAAATCAAGATTGTTTTCTAATGCAAGCGAAACTGCTTCATCCATTGATATATGGGCAACTTCTGAAAACGCTTTTAACGGAGTAAATAATATTAATAAAATAACTGTTACTATAATCTTTTTCATAAGTTTTTCTCACACAAGTTATATTATCATAAATATTTTAATATTATCAGTTGATGTATAAATATTAAAATTCTTATATACTTTTTATGCTATTTACTTTTAAAAAAGTTTAGTGTAAGATTCACACGTAATAAGATTTTCAATTATGGCAATAGAATCAATAACCTCAAACATTAACCAAAGACATAGCATGACAAACTTTCTTGCAAATCGCAGAGAAATTTCATACGGTCATATTAACCTGAAAAAATCAGAAGAAACTAAAAACAACGGAAAAGATATTACAATAAAAGATAAAGTATTAGCAACAGTTGGTTCTGTAACAGGGGTTATGATACCGCTTATTACATTTATGAAAATGCAAAAAGCGCCTAATATCTTTAAAGTTAAATATAAAGTGCAGCATATGTTAACAATGGCAGCCTGTGCCAATGTCGGCGGTATTTTAATGAGTTCAATCGGTGAACCAAAATCTGACAGGATAAAAAAATGGAAAGAAGGCGCATTCCAAATGTCATTAACATCGCTTCCTATGCTGCTTGTTGATGGTTCTATAAAACTTTGTGAAAAATCTAAAAATAAAAAAATAAATAACAATTTTGTTAAAATTCTAGCATCTATTGCTGGTGTCGTAATTGGTTCAAATACAGCAATGGCTATATTTAATGGTCTAAGGAGCGATAAGGAAGCCAAAAAACCTAAACGTGAATTAAAATTAAAAGACATGATTGCAAATATTGATGATGCAGTTGCGATTTGTGTACTTGCAAAGATTCCGTTTGCTGATAAAATTCATATCGAACGAGCTCTGCCGTTTATTTATTCAATCTGCGGATACCGCTCAGGTACAGGCGACAGAAAACACAAATAAATTAAGATTTATACCATTCAATGCAGGTTTTTATAAATCCGCCCGGAAAATCATTGTATAAGTCTTCAGCGTGCCGTGCGTTTTTAAATAATTTATAATCCTTTTTGCATAAGGCTTTCTCGTAAAGTTTTTTTGTATGCCACGGAAAAACCGTAGGATCTTTTTCTCCTGCGATGAAAAGTGTAGGAACTTTTATCTTATCGACAAAATCCAAAGGTTTATCCTTATCTAACCACGGAAAGCCTGCACGGATTGTCAGCCATCTTAGCGGTTCAAATTTTTGAAATAATGTCGGAATCCAAGCGTCAGGCGAATACATATGATTTTCTATTTTATAAAAATCCGCAGGTGCAGAAACCGCAATAATCTTATCAATATCGTTATTTTTGGCACCGTGAAGTAAAACTAATGCTCCTCCTAATGAAAATCCGCATAAGTATATTTTTTTGTACTTACTTTTCGCAAAATCTACAACAGCCTCAAGGTCTTTTTCTTCATTTGATGTAAATGTATAGAACCCGCTGCTTTTCCCGTGGCCTCTAAAATCCATAGCTATAACATCATAATATCCGGTAAAATCTTCAGACATTTTTTTGAATGCCGCAGAATCCTTTGTCATAAACCATCCAGGACAAAGAATTATAACTGTGTCATTAGAATTTTGATAATGATTAATTGCTATTTTTATATCATCTGTTGTTTTTAAGAATTTTTCTATCATATTATAAATTTGGGGTGATCAGTTTGTTGAACTGCTCCATTAATTCATCTTTATTTGGAACTGTACAAACATTTTCTGTAACAAACATTGCAACCAGTTTTTCTTCAGCAGGAGATAATTTTGTTTTCTTATAAGCTAAAGATTTTTCGGCAGATAATGAAGTTTCTGTTGCTTCTGCCATTTTTCTTTCCTGGGCCGCAATGAATCCGTCAACGAGTACATTTAATTGGCTTTGAGTAAAGTTACATTTTAATTCAGGTTTTATAGCTGCAATCGTTTCATCAGATGCTTTAACATCAAAAATTTCTCTGATATCTTTGCCAATTCCGCCGATATTTCCTGTCATATAGTATGAACACTTATTATCAACCCATCCGTTAACATCAACTTGATAACTGAGTTTTAGACCAAACAAATCTATTGACTGACTCATATGTAAAGGTTCGCATCCACGGAAATTTTTAACATATCTGTCCATTAATTCATTATATTTACTTAGATATTCAAGCGGATTAGCCGGAGTTGTACCTTTTTTAACTTGCACGGCAGTGTTTTTGTTTATATTTTTAGCTCCTTCTATGCTGTTGGTCTGTAAAGCTATACATTGAGTACCGGCTAAAATTGCTAACATTAACACTAAAAATTTAATACTTTTCATAACTTAATTCCTTTTCTTATTAAAAATCAAATAAAGATTCAAACATTCCTTGTGAATTTCCTGCATTCAAAATTGTACAAGCTCTATCGTTCAAAATTACATTCATCAACTCAGCATCTGACCCTGACATATTTGCTAAACCGCTAATATCAATATCTGCAGGGTTTTTAAGCATATTGTTGCGTGCGCCGCGGTTTCTTTCTTCTTCCTGCAAGATTGAATCACCGACTCTTTCAAGCTGCTGTTTTGTAAATTCACATTTAATCTTAGGTTCAAATGTAGAAATCTGAGCCTGTGACGGACTAACACCATAAAGTGATTCAAATAAACTGTTTATTCCGGTAGATTGAGCAATGAAATCCACGCGGCAT
>OFFB01001889.1_pt1 | contig 11038 bp, 11 predicted proteins | sample 1521281 | NCBI WGS metagenome assembly OFFB01 (sample SAMEA3504109, study PRJEB24116) | mouse gut metagenome | biome: mouse gut; feature: mouse-associated habitat; material: faeces | place: Denmark | collected 2011
GACCCTGCGCCCAGACAACCCTGTTACACAGCTTGCTGCAGCAAACTGTACACAGTTACTCAGACAATCCATCCGGGCAACCAATGCCATTATAACAGAAAATCATCTAAATCCTTACTGCCTGTCTCCAGCACATTGTCTTTTCCTATAATCGGTTCGTCCCTCATCTTAATTCCCTTCTTTCCTAATTCTACCAGAACGCCGGATGTATGGCATTTCAGGGGATGCCTGCCCTGTCTTGTCAGGCTGTGGCTTATTGCGGATATGCATACAATACAACAGTGCATCTATCCAGACCTAATTTGCAGCTTCTCTCCAAAATAAGCCTTCTGAAATCGCAATCCTCTCCATAATGGACCGGACATCTTCTGTCGGATTATACACTGACAGATTCAGGCAATCCCAGTCAAAGACCAGCAGCGCATCCGCCTCCACGAACAGTACATTCAGCGTACCCGAATGGTTCTCCATAATTTTACAGACTGCCTCCTCTATCATTCCCGGAGAAGGACGGTCAACCCACCCATTCCACAGAATTGTCACATGGTAATAGCACATCAGTTTCAAAATGACGGCAACAAACCTGTCTTTCAGCCCAATATGTTTATCGCTGCCCAGCAGATAATACTCCACATCAAAAAACTGTCCTCCATTGTCCGCTTTCACCTGTTCCGGAAGATAATCCATGATAAAACATGGCTTTTTCAGTAACGCGTTGATTCTCTCCATTTTACTTTCCATCCTGTGCCACCTGTTGCTACTTGTCAAGGATGTATTCATCACTTTTCATCACTTTATCTTGATTTTCCCTGTTTCCCATGCTCTAAGTCGTGGAGAATGACACGCTTTAGCTTATCCTCTACGTTTTGGGTACTTGTAGCAGAGAAATGTACCTCGACTAAATACCTTGTCTTGTCAATCTTCTGTTGTAAACAGGGCGTTAATCGCCCTGTGGTGTTGGTCTGAATGTTGTCGCTCATGTTCCTCCTTTTGGGCGCAAAAAAAGACGCATGGTTTACAATTTACTGTTCCATGCGCCTTTACGCTGTTTTATTGATATTAAATTATTCATTATGCAAGTTGCATAATTTCGGCTTCTAATTCTTTTACATCACTATCAAGCAACTCAGGAAAACAATCAGATACTTCGTCAATTTTTATCTTGCCTAATTTCAAAAGTCTGCGTGCATTTTCTTTTGTTGCTTCTCTTGCCGCTTCATTCCTCATATCTTCCATAATTTTACACATAGTCGCAACTCCTTTCTCGTTCTGCTTGAAATACTTTGCTTTTTTAGCAAGCACTTCATAATTCATATCATCGGGATTAGTACATGAAAAATCGTGCATTAGTTTTCCGATTTCATCGTTGCCCCTATAGTTCCCATTAACATATATGATATGCGAACCGTCACCAAACAATACCTTATTTTCCCCGATAGTGACATATCTCTCTACCGGATATATCGGTTGATTTCCTTTCATTACATCATTTTCTGTAATGAAAATAACATAGCTGTCGGGAATATTCTCTGTATCATCGCCCGACTTTAATATGTGTGCGTCCAACAGGCTGCTGTTATGCCTTGCCCTCTTTGCGCCTGCTCCTGCGTCTTTTCTCTGAATTTCCACATCAAATTCTTTATCAGTGCTGTCAACCGCATGAACATCTAAAATAGCCGAACGTCCCTGCAAATTCTTCAACGGCTCCTGAGTCCTAACCGATTTAATTTTTATATCCTCCCGTCCCAAAACAATCCGTAGTATCAGTTCCACACCCTCAAAATTATCTGCAAGGCAGACAGTCATAAAATCATCGTCCATATATCGGAGTGATTTCAGACGCTCTAAGTCCTGTTGATGTGTCTGCTCCGTTGTATTCAAAAATATCACCTTCTTCCGCTGCTTTTATTATACATCGGACAATCCCTTTTGAAAACTGTATTTTTCGTGAACTTTTTCTATAACTCCACATCATTCCGCTTTTTATTTTGATTAGGCTGTGTCTTGGTTCTGCGTTCTATCTGTCTGTCCTGCTGTCGGCTTTCGTTCTGATGTTCCCTCTCAAGGTTCTTTTTGTTATAACTGATTACCTCGGCATATGCTAACTCTGTGGTGGTCTTGCTCTGTTCCTTGCCGATACTGTCATACTCGGATTGCAAGGACTGTATCTCGGCTTTCCACTGTTTCGGCGTTATCTTCTCGCCATTCTGTAAAAGGCTCCGCATACGGGCTTGTACCTTTGGCATTTTTGCACGCACCTGATATTTATAACCGATATTTGCATCCAGTCCCGTAAAGTCTTTGCTTGTTCCTGCCAGACTGCACACATTCCCGTTAAATTTCAGGTCATAGCCTGTTGCACAGCTTACGGCTGACCAGCTGATTCCTGACGAGCTGTACGTGGATCTTTTTGTAAATATTGGAGAACTTATATAAGAGACAGCATCACGCCGTCCCTTCTTTTTTGCGCCGTACCAGAAACGGAATCTCGTACAGCATCATTGCTGTCCATCCAATCAGATACGACCATGGCAGTGCTGTGATTCCCATTTTGCAGGCAAACACAAGCAGAAAGCAGGAGCTCACACGCGCGCCCATATTTATCAGGCTGCTCCACAGGGTAATCTTCAAATCCCCCATTCCGCGGAAATATCCCTGAATACCGTTCGTGACCGCAGGAACAATGTACATCAGCGCTATCAGGTGCAGATACTGCTCCCCCATGATGACTGTGCCGGCATCACGCGTAAACAACTTCATGACCGGATTTGCAAAAAGCAGCAGAAAGATACCCATGGCGGCGCCATACACAAGCTCTATAAGCATTCCGACGCGAAAAGCCGCCCTGACACGTTTCACCTCGCCTGCTCCGCGGTTCTGCGCCATTACGCTAGTCATTGCATGACCGATATTTTGTTCCGGTATGTAGGCATAATCGTCAATCCGGTTGATTGCAGTGAATGCTGCCGTCGCCGTCACACCCATCGTATTGACGATTCCCTGTATCGTAATTTTTCCAAACTGGACAGTCGACTGCTGCATCGCACTGACAAACCCATACCGGATAATCTCTTTGAACAACTTTTTATCAAACACCAGCCATTGCTTCCCCAGATTCAGCAGAGGAATTTTGCGCCTAATATAAATCCAGCAGAGCAGACAGCTTAATGCCTCGCTCAAAACGGTGCTGACGGCGCAGCCTGTCGTTCCCATGGAAAAAAACACGACAAATATCAAATCACCGACAATGTTTATCCCAGCGCTGACGGCCAGAAAATAAAGCGGGGATTTACTGTCCCCCATAGCCCGCAGCGTACTGGCAAAAAAATTGTAGATAAAATTAAAAACAAGACCGCATAGGATAATCCGAAGATATCCCGCCGCCTCATGTCGGATTGCTGCATCTACCTGTAAAATTTCCAGAAAAAACGGTGCTGCTGCGAGTGATACAGCAGTCAGCGCAAGCGAAAAGACAACACCGGAAACCATTCCGGTGCTGACCTCCCGTTTTAATGTTTTGTAATCTTTTGCACCAAAAAGCGTGCCTACCAGAATCCCTGCCCCAAGGCAGATTCCCTGCACAAACAGGATAATCAATGTCAGAAGCGGATTGCTCGTTCCGACTGCTGCAAGCGCTTCCTTCCCCACATACCGACCGACAATAATGCTGTCGACTGCATTGTAGGTAAGCTGCAGCAAATTCCCCAGAACCAGCGGTATTGTAAACCGAATCAGGATAGGGAACAGTTTTCCATGTGTCATATCGTTTGTCATTGTTAATTCTTTTCCTCTGGCAAAGCATCGTTTTTAACGTCGCACACTCTGCATTTCCATTTTCATCACGCACAAGAAGAAACTATTCCAGCAGCCCATGTTTTTTCAGCCGGGCTCTGATTGCGCCATTTGTTCTTCCATGCACCTTGGCAATCTCTGCTATTTTCATGCCGGACTGGAATTCATTTCTGAGTACATCATCTTCCTCGTTCATCCACGAGGTGCCGGCATTTTGTTTTACATTTTTCGTTACGGGTATGTCCTCGTCGGCGGTTGTGCTGATAACTGCATCCGGATTGTGGGCGGTAAACTCCGCAATCGCATCTATAAAACGCTGTCCGTACTTCTGGAACTTATTTTCCCCGACACCTGAGACAGCAAGCATTCCTGCTTTGTCAACAGGCGCTTTCGCGCACATATCCACAAGCGTCTTATCGCTGAAAATAATATAAGGCGGCATTGCCTCCTCCTTTGCAATCTCAAGACGCAGCTGGCGGAGTTTTTCAAACAGGTCAAATCCGGCGCTTGTAAGCACATCCGTACTGCGCGCCTTTCTGTTTCTTGTTCCGGCCGCCTGTTCTTTTTCCTCGAATTTTCGGATAACGACACGCGTATCTTCATCCCTAAGCCGCGTGATATCACCTATCTTCAAAACACTGTATTCGTCAGCAGTCTGGATAATGTACCCCTCCATCAGCATCTCGTTTATCAGCACCCGCAGCTCCCTTTCTTTTTTGTCGGACAGTACGCCGTAGGACTTGTAGGATGACGCGCCAATCTCCTTTAATCTGGCGCGGTTTGCTCCCAGCAAAATTCCCATCACAATGTTCTGCCCATATCTGCCTTTTGTCTCCGCAATGCAGTTAATCACCCACTTCGCCTCTGCGGTCATGTCCTCCTGCGTATATTCGCGGTGGCAGTTGCCACAGTTATCACAGGGCACATCAGCCTTTTCCCCAAAATACTCAAGAATGTAGTTTCTCAGACAGGAGGTAATCCTGCAATAGCCTTCCATCGACTGGAGCCTTTGGGCATCCCTCTGCTTTATGAGTTCTATGTCCTCCGCACCGACACCCTCAAACGCTTTCCTTTCCAGCAGAAATTTATTTGTCCGGATATCCTGCGGCGAAAACAGCAGAATGCACTGTGCATCCTCTCCGTCGCGCCCTGCCCGTCCTGCCTCCTGATAATAATTTTCCATGCTCTGCGGCATGTTGTAGTGAATCACGAACCGGACATTGGACTTGTCGATTCCCATGCCAAACGCGTTGGTGGCGACAATGACCGGTGCCCTGTCATAGATAAAATCCTCCTGATTTTTCTTCCGCACCGCGTTGTCAAGCCCGGCATGGTAACTCGTCACCGCGGCACCATTGCGGGATAAAAGCTCACACACGGCATCCACGTTTTTTCTGGTGGCACAATACACGACGCCGCTCTCATTCGGATGTCTGTCTATGTAGTCAAGTATAAATTTGTCTTTGTTTTTTCCGGAAATCTGCTCTACGCGGTAATACAGGTTTTCGCGGTCAAATCCTGTCACAACAATACTGGGGTGGTTTAGCTGCAAAATGCACTCGATGTCTGCCTTTACCTCCCTTGTCGCTGTCGCCGTAAACGCGCTGATTACCGGTCTTTTGGGCAGCTGCCCGATAAAGTCGACAATTTTCAGGTAACTCGGTCTGAAATCCTGTCCCCACTGCGAAATGCAGTGCGCTTCGTCAACCGTAACCATGGAAATCTCCGCGCTCTGGGCAAACTGTATAAAACCTGCACTTTCAAGCCGCTCCGGCGCAACATAGATGATCTTATATATACCGTTCATTGCGAGCCTGAGCGCTTTGTCAATCTGCGTTTCCGTCAGGGAGGAATTGATGAATGCTGCATGAATCCCTGCCTCATTCAGCGCCTTAACCTGATCCTGCATGAGTGATATCAGCGGCGATATCACAAGCGTGATGCCGGAAAGGAGCAATGCCGGCACCTGATAGCACAGCGATTTTCCGGCGCCCGTCGACATGATTGCCATCGCGTCCTTTCCGTCTAATATGGATTGAATAATTTCTTCCTGCCCGTCTCGAAAAGAATCATATCCAAAATATGTCTTCAGTATCTTTGATGCATTCATGCGTTTACTCCCTTTTTCTAGTCTATTTTTGAGGGTCTTCTGATAGATACGCTATATTCCTAATCCATTCTTCTCCGGAAAGGATGACAACATCTTTATCTTCGGAATAGGCATCAAAAATGTTCATATCCGGATGTTTATATACTCTGCCTTTATCATTTGTTATCAGCCAGTATTCTCCGCCGGATGCCTTGGCTATCGCAACGAGCTCACATTCCCCCATATCCTTCTTTTTAAAATTCTCTTTCTTAATATCCTCGCGGGTCAGAGTCCCTTTTTCAATCATCTTTTGCAGATAATCCGGATTTCTCATCCAGCTATAATATCTGTCCCTTATCTTTTTCAATTCCTCGCGGGCACCAAAAATATCATCCAATTGTATCAATCTTATTGCCTTTATACCCATTCTGCCTTCAAGAAGATTCGTGACACACGTATACACCTCTTTTGATGATTCATCTTCGCTTTCCCCGTAGTACCCAGGATTCAATTCGTCTAAAATGGTTTTTGTAATGCAAATATCGTTTCCTTTGTCTTTACACACCTCTGCCACACCATATATATTTGAATCAATATCGTGAAGAAATACATTTGTATCTACTAAATAATACATCTAGACAACACCAATTCCATTCCGCAGCTTAATTGACTCGGCTGTGGCTTTACCGATTTTACCCCTGCTAACTAATATATCTATCTTTTTTTCCAATTCCAGATACGGTGTCATAAGCCGCTGATATTCTTTTCTCTCGTCGTTGGGAACATAAAAATCCTTTTCAAAATACTCTGAAATTTTACACCCTAGACTTTTCTCAATCTGCTTATGAACACTATTATACTGAGAGTCTTGCCTGCCTTTATACAATATGTTCCTAAGAACCATGGCAAAACTTAAACAATACTTTTTGCATAGTGCATCAACAGATATTGCCAAATCTTTTCTTTTATCAGGTTGTAGTAACCCCTTATGTAAAATGTCACAATAATCCTGTTCTATGAAACGCTCCGGATATAACACTTCTGAAGCAAAATTACTCGCTTCTTTTTCCTGAAGCTCACCAGAATATATATGCTTGTCCTCATCTGATATATTCTGCCCCTTATGCAGGAACCAATGCCCCAGTTCATGCGCCAGCGTAAAATTCTGATGACCCATCGGACGTTTGTAGTTAATACAGATTACAGTAAAGCCATCACCTCCATATCCAATGAACCCTGAAAGCTTACCAATATCCTCTTTAAACAATAACATCTTATACTTTTCGGCATAATCCCCTTTTTCTAAAAGGGTAAAAAGGTTGCCAGGAAAATCCTGGATACAAAAGAATTCCCTGGCATTTTTTACCGCTTCAAAAACATTACCTGTCAAGAAAGCACCTCATTTCTAATCTACTTCCAATAATACCTCGTTCACAAATGATAAATCATCAATGTAATCCTGCAATTTTGCTTTTACATTTAACGACTTCTCATTGTCAGATCCTCTGTTCATTGACACTGCCAATAAATCACCATCCTTAACGGATTTATCCGTAAAATACTCCGGTTTACAGTGCAGTACACCGCAAATTAAGGAAAAATCAAATTCATCAATGTCAGATAATCCGATTCGGTTCTGAATTATGGCATCCACATCATCTTTTTCCAAGAAGGCTCTGCTTGCCACATCATCCGCAGTCAAGCCCAAAAGATTCATTCTATCCTGCATGTCATTTCCGATATATAGCATATTTCATACCTCCTTTTCCGCACATGATTGAACTGTCAAACATCAACATTGTACACCATCTCCGACATTTTGTCACCATATTTCTTATTTTTATTATATCATAGAATGAAAAAAATGATACCTTTTTGACATATTCAAGCTACCTTTTTTCTGTTAAGAAATAACTTGTTCATTTGACGCCGTCTAATTGATGTGTTATTTGTTAACAGCCCCTTACCCAGTAGTCATAATATGCAGTCTTATCATGCCCCAGAAGCGGTTCTGCGGATTTCGCATAGCCTGCTTTCTGCAATGCCTCTATCCGTTCTACTGCGTACACTGGCGCTTTGGTTGCAATCTTCGAACATGCAAACCAGTCGTGGAACGGTGTCGTTATGAGGGATAAAATGTCATATATCCGTTCTGCCGTTTCACTGTCTCTTCTCAAATCCAGCCGCAGGATTCCGCAGTTATTGTAAAAATCATCTGCCTTTCGGTGAAACATCTCGATAGTGCCAATCACCTTGTCCTGTTTCCTGTCAACAATGGAGAAACGCACAAAGCACCGGTTCTCGTGGTATTCAATCAGCCAGTATTTTATCGTGTTTTCCATATCCTCCATATTCCGGCAGTAAAAGTTGCTGCCATGGCAGTTGTCGCTGTTGAAAAAGGGCAATGCAAACTTGTCGCCATAGACTTCCAGCAAATCCTTCGCATCCTCTGATTCAATCAGTCGTATAAACAGATTCTCATTTTCAAGCTGCGGGCATTTTTCATAAATATCCATTGTCATCCTCCTTGTATTGTTTCCTTGCCGCGTCACATGCCGCCACAATGCGGTCAATCACGCTCTGCGGTTCCAGTATTGTAACATTGTTTCCGAAAGACAGGATGACGCCGAACCAGAAAAACTCGTTTTCAGGCGCGGTAAACTGATACACGAAGCTGCCGTCCGCGCACTCCTCCTTGACCTCACCGTTCAGATACTCCCTGCACTTGGACTTTATCCCTGCATTGCCGCGCAGGGTCACAGTCACCACGTTCCGTTCATCCGAAATGACAATCTCCCTATGCGCATGATTGATAGTGTTTTCCTGTTCAAGCACCTCAAGCTGTTCCATGCGAACCAGCTTGAACATGCAATAGTCCTGATGTTTGGCATAAAAAGCTGTCAGATACCAGTTATACCACTTGAACTCGAGCCGCACCGGCTCTGCCTCAATCTGCCTGACTTCGTTTTCATTGTTGGTGTACCGAAACGCAACCTTCTTCTGCTGCCGTATCGCACGTTCCAGTATTGCGATATACACATTGATTTCCTGTCTTTCGTTTGCCACGCTGAAATCGAGCCGAACAGGAATGTCTGTCTTGTTATAAAAGGGAAATACCTTGTCCATTGTATGCGCGACACCTTTGTTGGCGTAGGTACTCAGCAATGCGTACAGCGCCATCATGATATGTCCGTAATCCTGACGGTTCATGATTGCCTTGTCAATGACATATGTGTCAAGAATGCTGTAACCGCCGTCAGCCCCCTGCGTTGACTGAATCGGAATTCCTGCCTGCCCCAACGTTTCCATGTCCCGCACGATAGTCCTTGCCGACACTTCAAACTCCTCTGCCAGCTTCTGCGCGGAGGCTTTCCCATGGCGCAGCAAATAGTTCATGACGGCAACCAGACGGTCTATTTTCACGATTTTCTCCTCTCTTTGGAAACATAACGGAAATGAAATCACTTCCGATAAACAATCTTATCATAGGAACTATGACAGCATTATGTCATAATTCGTAACTGTTCAGCAGGCATACGCATTTACTGCGGATGCCGTGAAAAAACGTAGATTTAGCTGACAAAAATCCATCACCGAAGGTGATTTTGCATGGATTTTTGTTCGTAACTATGAGGGTACTGAATAGTTACCATAATTCTTATTTATTTTATCCTCTGCCAAGAAACTGTCAAGAAACGAAACAATATCAGCTGTCGTACCTTGGTTCCGCTGTATACTTCCCCCCTTGATGCCATACAATCTCAAGCGGCTGCAAATCATACGCCGCAAGCTGATACCCCTGCGGGGTCAGCGATATGGTAAATTGCGCGATTCCGCCCTTCACACAGCTTTTTTCGGGCTGGGCGCTGATATAATTTCCAATGGAATAGTAGACAAGCATCCGATGCCCATTGCTGCCTGTGCGAAGCTCAAAGGGCTGCAATGTGTGCGGATGGGTGCCGACAACAATGTCCACCTCGCTGTCCAGAAATATCTGTGTCCACTTCTGCTGGAATGCATCCGGTTCGTCCGTATTTTCCGTGCCCCAGTGCGCGAACACAATCACAAAATCCGCCACGGATTTCGCTTCTGCGATTTCGCCCTGTATCTTTTCCTCGTCAGAAAACAGACGCACCATATCGGGACTGTCATCCGGCAGCGGAATTCCGTTTGTGCCATACGTGTAATTGAACAGCGCAAAGCTGACGCCGTTTCTCCTTATCACCTCATACGGTTTCTCGTCTCTCTCCTCCGTGGTCTGAATGCCAAGACATTTCACATGATTTTTTTCAAAAAAATTTTTGGTGAAGTTGACTCCGACCGCTCCCCTGTCGAGTGCATGATTGGTTGCACATGTGACTACATGAAATCCGGCATCCACGACTGCCTGTCCGATATTGACTGGCGTTCCAAAACGCGGATAATCAGAAAACTGCTCCGGACTGTCGGTCAGCGGGGTCTCCTGATTGATGACAGCGACATCACTGTCCGAGATAATATCCCGCACATTTTCAAACAAAAATGCAAATGCTGTGTCATGCTGCAGACCATAGCGGTAAACCGGCTCATGCGCCAGAATATCACCAAACACGGCAAACGAAATTTCTGTGTCCTCCCTTGTAAAGCCCCACGAATCCCACACCCAGCTGCTCATTTCATGGCTGGGCGCCTCGAACCAGAGTCGGGTGTACGGCGCTTCCTTTCCGTTGGACACAATATCCATGACATCCTGCCCGATGTAGGAGGACATCCACTTTGGCTGGACAGTATTGAAAGCATACTCGTACACAAAAAGGTGCTGAGACCAACCATTGTCGTTTTTCTCGACCCAGAATGGCTTATGTGCACCATACTGCCCTTTTCTCCAGCACAAAAGAACAAGTTCATCCATATGGTCATTGTCCACATCACAGGAAAGCGCCTTTTGTACCATCACATTCTCCGGCGAGCTCCAAATGACACCAGTGTCATTCTTTACAGTGACTTTCCTGTTTTTCAAAACCGTCTCATATACGCCTGTCCGGTCACAAAACGAGCCGTCATCCCACGAAACCCAACCGGGAAGAAATGGGCAGGAATAAAAGTACAGGCATAGAAGCAATAACACAATAGCGCCGGCTGAAGCCAGCGCCATCAATTTCACAGTTTTTCTGTTCA
>OFFB01001891.1_pt1 | contig 11035 bp, 9 predicted proteins | sample 1521281 | NCBI WGS metagenome assembly OFFB01 (sample SAMEA3504109, study PRJEB24116) | mouse gut metagenome | biome: mouse gut; feature: mouse-associated habitat; material: faeces | place: Denmark | collected 2011
AAATGGTTTGAAGAAAATAAAAAGGCTGAAAATGACACGAGTAAATACGACGTGTATGTAAAAATTAGGGAAGGAAGAAGATAATGCGGTATTAAATAGAATCTGATATGTGGTTGTGTGCTGTCGCGGATGTGATTCATCGCGCGACGGCATATTTCCCATGTATTTGACCCGAAGGGGAATGGCGGAGTCTGTCGAAAGAAGTGGGAATGGTATTAATGTTAAATAAAACGGTACTTTTGGTCATGTGGCTGTAGTGTATTTTTCATAATTTTGCATGAGAAATCGAATAAGTGCATTATGACAAATCTGAAATTCTTGCTTTCTTCAATAGCAATTGTTGCTTCTTCGGCGGCAGCCGAGAATCTGACCGATGGTGTCGATTTGCCCGAGGCAGTGGTGACCGCTCCGGCAAAGGTGCGAAATGTGGAGCTTCTGCCACTCGATGTAAATGTGATTGACTCTACCGTGATTGAGCGAAGCGCGGAGAGCTCGTTGCTGCCAATACTCGTTAACCAGGTGCCGGGACTATTCGTGACTGAGCGCGGATTTGCCGGCTACGGAGTGTCGGGCGGTAGCGCCGGTGCCGTGAATATTCGCGGCGTGGGGCAAGGAAATAAAGTGCTTTTCCTGATTGACGGTCAGCCGCAATGGGCAGGAGTGTTCGGACATTCGTTGCCTGACACCTATGTGGCTAACGGCGTGGAACGTGTTGAGGTGGTCAAGGGACCTTCCTCGCTGCTCTACGGGTCAAATGCCATGGGAGGATCAGTCAACATAATCACTTCGCGTGCCAAGACCGATGGTGTGTCGGGCAGGGCGCGTGCCATGTTCGGCTCCTTCACCACCGAGAAATTTGCGGTAGCCACAAATGTGAGAAAGGGACGTTTCGGAGCTTCGGTTTCGGGTCAGCTCGACAGGAGCAACGGCAATCGCAAGGGTAGTGAATTCTGGCTCGCCAACGAGTTTATCCAATTACATATTCAGCATCAGACAACTGGGAGACGGGCGCCAATGTGACCATGTCGCAGACCAAGGCTCACAATCCCGGCACTCTGCAAAGTCCGCTTGAGAATATGTGGACCAATCTGCAACGCGGAACCGCATCGGTCTATGCCAAAAATCATTACGGCAAGGTCAACGGAGGTGTGCAAGGCTACATAAACTGGGGACGCAACAAGGTGGACGACGGCAATGCTCCCGATGCCGCCCCCAGGGATTATCTGTTCAACTCCACCGACTACAATATGGGCTTCACCATCTATGAGACCCTTAATATGTGGAAAGGAAGCGACATTTCACTCGGCGTGGATTTCGTGCATTGGGGCGGTCATAACTGGAACACCTCGAAAGCCGATCCGTCGCAGCGCAGCAGCGAGTTCCGCGAGCATGAGAATGAGGTGGCGGGCTACGTGATGGCGCAGCAGGGATTTTTCGGCGACATATTGTCGGTCAACGCAGGTGTGCGTCTTCAGCACAGCTCCCAGTATGGCACCGAGTGGGTCCCGCAAGCCGGATTTATCGTGAAGCCGCTTGCCGGCTCGTCGGTCAAATTCTCGTTTGGCAAAGGGTTCCACGCCCCCAACCTCCGCGAGCTCTATCTTTATGCCCCGGCAAATCCCGATCTTAAGCCGGAGTATCTTTACAATTACGAAGTGTCATTGCGGCAGTCGCTGCTTGGCGGCAGGCTCAACATGGGGCTTGCTCTGTACTATATCGACGGGAAAAACATGATTCAGACGCAGCGCATCGACGGGCGTCCCAAAAACATGAATACGGGCGAATTCACCAATAAAGGCTTTGAAATCGATGCCGCCTACGCCATCGACTCGCGATGGAGCGCCGGCATGAACTACAGTTATCTGCACACTGACCGCCCGTTGCTCTCGGCTCCCAAAAACAAGCTCAATGCCGAAGTCAACTTCCGTCCCGGCGACTTCCATTTCACATTGGAGTCCAATACCATCTGGAGCCTTATCACAAGCGAGGAGCCGTTGAAGAAGCAGGATTATTCGCTGCTCAACCTCCGGGCTGCCTATACGATGACTTCGCGTGTCCCCGTGACCTACTCGATTAAGGTTGACAATATTTTCAACAAGCATTACGATATAATTTACGGATGCCCCATGCCCGGAGTGACATTCATGGGCGGCGTGGAGATAAAATTCTAAGAGATTGACTTGTAGTGGCGCATATATTGCTGTTTTTTAACTATAAATATTTTCTGCTGACGGCAATTCTTTGTACCTTTGCAAGTTGAACAGAAAAACCTTTGGCATAAATGCAATTTTATCTCCTTAAATTTTTTCTTTGCTATGTGGTCACGGTAGCGATATTCGTTATCGAAAAGGTGCTGTTCATGTTGGCTTATCCCGACATATACGCCGGCGTTGGCTTTTCCGACCGCCTTTCGGTCATCACCCACGGGCTGCCGATGGACTTCAGTGTCGCAGGCTACCTTACCGTTGTTCCGGCATTGCTTGTCATCGCGCGGGTGTGGAGTTCCGGCAGAGTTCTGAAATATGTTGAAACCGGATATTACGTCCTGATCTCCTTGCTGCTGTCGGCAATATTCGTCCTCGACACCGGGCTTTACGGTTACTGGGGATTTAAACTTGACGCCACTCCGCTGTTCTACTTCCTGTCATCCCCCTCGGCTGTTGTGGGCGGCATGACCTGGTGGCAGTCCATAGGCGGACTGCTTCTGTGGGTTGCCGTTGCGGCAGTGATTTACCTGATTTATCGTGTCGCTGTGTTGAGGCTTCCTCTTCCCGACCTCCGGGCGAAGCGTAGCCGGGTGACAGCCACGGCGGTTATGTCGGTGCTTGCGCTTCTGCTCTTCATCCCCATAAGGGGTGGCGTGACGGTGTCGACCATGAACCTCAGCACCGCCTATTTCAGCCAGAACCAGCGGTTGAACCACGCGGCGATAAATCCGGCGTTCAGCTTGCTTTATTCAGCCACTCATCAGAGCGGAAAGAATGAGAACCTTGAATTTTTTGATGCTGCAAAGCTTGCCGCGCTCAAGCCGTCGGTGCTTCACACTGATTCGTCGGCAGCAAGGTTTGACACCCTCCGTCTGGCGTCATCACGCCCCGACATCTATATCGTGATCCTTGAGAGTTTTTCCTCTCATCTGTTGCCCTATCAGTCGGGAGAGCCTATCGCGCTGTCGCTCGACTCGATCGCCCGCAGCGGACTGACGTTCACCAATTTCTATGCCAACAATTTCCGCACCGATCGCGCTCTCCCCTCGGTGCTCAACGGCTATCCCGGCATTCCCCCGGTGAGTGTCATGAAGTATGTCGACAAGCTTGAATCGCTCCCCTCATTGCCCAAATCGCTTAAGGAGGCGGGTTATGACCTGACTTATTATTACGGCGGCGATGTGAATTTCACCAATATGCTCGCGTTTCTTGTGAGCGGAGGTTTCGAGAATATCATCTGCGACAAGGATTTCCCCGTGTCGCAGCGTCTTGGCAAGTGGGGAGCGCATGACGATGTGCTTTTCGACCGCGTGGTTGCCGATTTTGACCGCCGTTCAGGCGACAAGCCAGTGCTGAAGGTGGTCCAGACCTCCAGCAGCCATGAACCCTTCAAGGTGCCCTATCAGAAGCTTGAGAATCCGGCTGCCAATGCGTTTGCCTACACTGACAGCATCCTTGGCGCCTTTATGGAGAAGCTGAAAGCCACACCACGGTGGGACAACACGCTGGTGGTGTTTGTGCCCGACCATTACGGCGCTTATCCCAAGCCCCTCGACTCAATGAAGGACCGCCATCATGTGCCGCTCATTTTCACCGGAGGCGCTCTGAAGCAATCGGGCAAGAATTCGGTTGCAGCATCTCAGGCTGATATTGCGGCTACGCTGCTCGGTATGCTTGGCATAGACCACAGCAAATTTACCTTCAGCAAAAACCTGTTTGATGCCGATGCTCCAAAATTTGCTTATTTTCTGGAGCCGGAGCTCGCCGGGATAGTCGACGAAAACGGCTATGCCGCAATAAACGTGATTTCGGGAGAGGTGGTCGAGTCATCGGGCGCCGATCCTTCAATAGACCGACTAAAAGCTTATATTCAACTTATAAATCAAGATTTTACCAACCGATAATCGATACTGATATTTATGATAGAATTTCTTAATAATATAGACACACAGGTGTTTCTCTTTTTCAATGGCATCCACTTTGCGTATCTTGACAAGCTCATGCCGTTGATCACTGCCAAGTTTACTTGGGTGCCCATGTATGCCACCATCCTTTTTGTGCTTTTCAAGGGCTATTCATGGAAGCAGGGGCTTGCCTTGCTGCTTGGCATAGTTCTCGCCATCACTCTTGCCGACCAGATTTGCGCCACGTTCATCCGTCCGGTCGTGGAGCGTATGCGTCCTTCCAATATTGACAATCCCTTGTCGCCGTTTGTGCATATCGTCAACGGCTATCGCGGCGGACGCTACGGTTTTCCCTCGTGCCATGCCGCCAACTCGTTTGCTCTCGCAGCGATCGTATCCTTGATTGTGCGCTATCGCCGTTGCACACTGTTCATCTTTGGTTGGGCGGCGCTCAATTCCTATTCGCGCATATATCTCGGAGTGCATTATCCGGGCGATCTCATCTGCGGCGCGATCATCGGCATGGCTTGCGGAGCATTCTGCTACTACGTCACCTGCTATTTCGCCGGCATCCGCCGCCGTGCCAAGGACTACACCCCCATGTCGGTCATCTACGCCACCGAAGCGGGCCCGCTGCTGGCTCCGGTGCTTGGGTTGAAAATTGTGAATATCCGCATTTCCGACGTGTTTACAGCCGCCGGCTACGCGACTATCCTCACGCTTGCCACTGTGGCTCTCTTCCTGTAGTCGCCGGATAAAGGCATATAAATTTCATAAAAAGCGGCAGAGAATAGCTCTTTGCCGCTTATTTTTTGTATTTTTGTCTTTTAAATCATTATAATGAGGTATTATGGCTAATAATGAAGCTCCTTGCGCCGCGCCAGAGAAATGGACTGAGATAACCTTGCTTCCTGAATGGGAGGAAGAGTTTTATCTTGTCTATACGGCAAAGAAACATGGAAAATGGGTCATGCTGAAAACGCTCAAACCCGAGTATGCCGATAAACCTGAATTTAAGGAACTGATAGAGAAGGAGTTTGATGTGCGTTATAATCTCGCTCATCCTCACATCGTCATGATCAATGACTTTGAAGATGTGCCGGGGCTTGGCAGATGTATAATCACTGACGACGTATATGGCGATTCGCTCGACAAGCTTATCAAGGAAAACAAGGTGACTCCTGAAATCATTGAGAAACTTCGGCATAATCTTATCGATGCCATCGACTATATACAGACCAACCATATAGTTCATCATCCCATCCGCCCCGAGCGTATAATATTCACTGAAAATATCGGCAATCTGAAGCTCATCGATGTAGGCTTCGACCAGCTTAACCACATGAAGCCCGCTGATGTTTCGGAGGATATATACAATTACGGGTGTGTGCTGTCGGCGGCGTTGGACGCGGTCGAGGCTCCCGATCCGTCGTTGCGAAAGGTCGCGCGTAAGTGCTGCGACCCCGATCCCAAGAAGCGTTATCATGACGTTCAGGATCTACACCTTGCGCTGGAGGGGCGCAAATCATCCCACTTGTTGCTGCTGCTGATAGCATTCCTCGCCATAATGGCGCTTGTGCTCGGCTGGCTCACGTTTAATAAAATCTCTTGACCTGTTATATGGCTGTTGAAATCATAGAAGTAAAGCAAAATAAAAAGGAACTTGCGCGATATGTAAAGTTCGGCATCGATCTGTATGAGGGAAATCCTTATTTCGTGCCACCGTTGATATTTGATGAGATCAACACTCTTATTCCGGCAAAAAATCCGGCGTTTGAGGTGTGTGAGGCTAAGTGCTGGCTCGCCATGCGCGACGGAAAGCCTGTGGGCAGAATCACCGCCATCATCAACAATGTGGTCAATGAGCGGTCCGGTAAAAAGGATATGCGTTTCGGCTTCACCGACTTTATCGATGACGCCGAGGTGGTCGACGCCCTGTTTGCCACGGCGATGCGTTGGGGCAAGGAGCGTGGGATGGAGTATATCGTGGGACCCATGGGATTCACCGATATGGACCATGAAGGAATGCTCACCGACGGATATGAGGAGGCGGGCACCATGGCTACCATCTACAACTATCCCTACTATGTGCAGCATATCGAGCGCATGGGATTTGAAAAGGATGCCAATTGGGTGGAGTATCGCATAAAGGTGCCTGAAACCATTCCCGACCAGCTCGCCCGCGTGGGTGCCATCGTCGAGAAAAAGCTGAAGCTGAGAGTGGTGAAATACACAAGCGGAAAGAAGATTAAAAATGATTATGGAGTGGCGTTGTTTGAATTGATCAACGAGGCTTACGACCAGCTCTATGGATATTCGCCGCTCACCAAGAAGCAGATCAATTATTACATTGACCAGTATCTGCCTATTCTACGGTTGGAGAATGTGTGTGTCATCGTCGATGAGAATGACCGTCTGGTAGGGGTGGGAATATCAATTCCATCCATGACAAAGGCTTTGCAGAAATCACGCGGACGCATTTTCCCCTTCGGATGGTATCATCTGTTGAAGGGTATGTATGGAAAAAATGACACCGTCGATCTTCTGCTTGTGGCGGTACGTCCCGAGCTTCAGGGTAAGGGCGTGAACGCTCTGTTGTTCACCGACTTGATTCCTGTATTCGCCAAGAATGGTTACAAGTGGGCGGAGAGCAATCTTGAGCTTGCCGATAACGAGAGTGTGCAGCAGCAGTGGAAATTCTTTGAACGAAGACTGCATCGCAAGCGTTCTGTATTCCGTAAGCAGATTCCTGAAAATATTTAAAAAATGGCGATAACCCCATTCATACGACCTTTTTTTCTACACCGTGCTAAAGTGGCTCATGAAAAAGCCCTGAAAGCCGAAATGACTCAACGCCGTGAACTGGCGTGGATGATGGACCGCGCGCGTCACACTCTCATTGGCGAGAAATACGGATTTGCAGGCATTGACTCCTACGAAGAGTTCCGCCGCCGTGTGCCTCTTGCCGAGTATTCCGACATACGCGAGTTGGTGATGAGGATGGTTAATGGCGAGAAAGATATCCTGTGGAAAGGCGTCACTCGTAATTTCGCGCAGTCCTCGGGAACTTCCGACGGCAAGAGCAAATATGTGCCCATAACATCCGATTCATTCCGCAAGAACCATTATCCCGGCGGAGCCGATGTGGTGGCGTTTTATCTTTCCGCCTATCCTGACAGCCGCATCTTCGACGGCAAAAGCTTCATCCTCGGCGGAAGTTTCGCCAATGAGCTGTCGTTGCCCGCAGGAGTTTCGGTGGGCGATCTCTCGGCAAATCTTATACAGAACATAAATCCGCTCGTGAATCTCGTGAGGGTGCCCTCTAAAAAGGTGGCTCTCATGACTGACTGGAAGCTTAAACTTCCGGCTCTTGTGAAGGCGTCGATGCGCGAGAATATAACCAATATATCGGGTGTCCCTTCCTGGTTTCTGACTGTGCTGAAAGAGGTTGTTGCGCAGGCGGGAGTGGACAACATCCATGAACTGTGGCAGAATCTGGAGGTGTTTTTCCATGGAGGCATAGCCTTTGAGCCTTACCGTGAGCAGTACCGCCACATCACCGATGAGCGGCGTATGCGTTACGTGGAGACCTACAACGCCTCCGAAGGGTTCTTTGCCGTTCAGGATTCGCCAGACGACCACGGAATGTTGCTCCTGCTTGACATAGGGGTGTTCTATGAGTTCATTCCCGTTGAGGAAGCGCTCAGCGACTCGCCCCACGCCGTGCCGGTGTGGGAGGTGGAGCCGGGGAGAACTTATGCGCTCGTGGTCACCGCCTGCAATGGATTGTGGCGCTTTAAGATAGGCGACACGGTCGAGGTCACATCGGTTGATCCGGTCAGAATCATAATCTCCGGGCGCACCAAGCATTATATCAACGCTTTCGGCGAGGAGCTGATGGTGCACAATGCCGATGAGGCGATCGCCGACACCTGCAAGGAATTGCGATGCGAGATAGCTAATTATACGGCGGCCGGCGATCGTTCGCGAGGCAGGCATGAATGGCTCATAGAGTTTGCAGTGGAGCCAGAGGATATGGAAAAATTTGCCGATACGTTGGATTGCTGCCTTTGCCGGGTTAATTCCGATTATCAGGCGAAACGCGCCAATGGCATTTTCCTTGACCGTCTTTCGGTGGTCAAGGCTCGCAAAGGGCTCTTTGACGACTGGCTCGCTTCTACGGGGAAACTGGGAGGGCAGCGTAAGGTGCCGCGTCTGAGCAACGACCGCCATTTCATCGACTCCATGCTTGCAATGAACAATATTGATAAGTAAACTGAAAATAATTAACCTGAAAATATAATATCGATATGAAATTAAGGACATTCCTCAGCATTGTTGCTGCGTGTGTGGCGCTCGGATTGTCGGCGCAGGCTAAATATGTGTTCTATTTTATCGGCGATGGCATGGGCATGGGCCATGTCAATACCGCCGAGTACTATAACCGCCTTGTGCTTGGCAATGACAAGCCGCTTCTCATGACCACATTCCCGGTGTCGTCGTTTGCTCTCACTTATTCGGCATCTTCCAAGATAACCGATTCGGCGGCTGCCGGAACCGCTCTATCAACCGGAAACAAGACTAAGAACGGCATGATAGCCATGACCCCCGACACTGTGGAAGTGGTGTCGATAGCCCGCAAACTTAAGGATGAGGGGTGGGGAATAGGCATCTTGACCTCAAATGCTCCCGATGATGCCACTCCGGCATCGTTCTATGCCCATGTCCCTAACCGTAAGATGTTTGCCGACATCAATAAGGCTGCCGCAGCGTCGGGCTATGACTTTCTCGGTGGAGCGTCGTTGCGCGGTCTCAAGGACAAGGACGGCAATGACACCGGGGTCATGGATGAGATTAAGAAAGCCGGTGTGAAGGTGGTATATGGCACCGAGGCTTACGACGGAGCCACCTCAGGACCGCTGTGGGTGCTGAGCCACGATGGTGTGTGGGGCAATAACAATGACATCGGTTTCCGCGTCGATTCAATCGAGGGAGCCATGAAGCTTGACGAGTTGACTAAAGTGGCGTTGGATCATGTGAGCAAAAATTCGCCCGACAAGTTTTTCATAATGGTTGAGAACGGACTCATTGACCACGGCGCTCATGCCAATGACGCCGGTGCGGTGGTGACCGAGGTGTTTGCCTTGCAGGATGCTCTTCAGGTAGCCTACGATTTCTATCTTCAGCATCCCGATGAGACGCTGATCGTGGTGACTGCCGACCATGATACCGGCGGAATAGCCATATCCAATGGAAATCGCGACATGAGCATGATAGGCACCCAGGGCATCTCAAAGGATCATTTTGCCGATTATTGGCGCGACCGCATGAAGGAGGGCAAGGTGCCCGATTGGGATGAGATGAAAGGTATGCTCACCGACAAGCTCGGATTCTGGAACACTGTTCCGGTCAATGAGAAGCAGACCGCCGAACTTAAATCGCTTTTCAACGAAGTGTTTGTGAAGCTTCAGGGCAGCGATGAAAAAGGGCTCTACAACACCTACAATAACTTTATTTCGGAAGTGTTCAAGGTCTACAACCATTGGCTCGGCATCAGCTTCATAAGCGGCAGCCACACGGCTAATCCGGTGCCGGTGTTTGCTATCGGTGTGGGCGCTGAGAAATTCAACGGCATGAAGAATAATATCGAACTTCCCGGAATAATATACGATATAACACGTAAATAAATTTTCTTTTCGCGAGGATTGCATTATCTTTGTGATATTGTAAACCGAAGATTTATAATCCATACAGAAATGAGAACCAAATATAAGAGAATATTGCTTAAACTCAGCGGTGAATCGCTGATGGGTAACCAAGGCTATGGCATCGACACAGTGAGACTCAATCAATATGCCGAGCAGATCAAGGAGATTGCCGACTCGGGTGTGCAGATCGCCATTGTGATTGGCGGCGGCAACATATTCCGCGGGCTGTCGGGTGCCTCTAAGGGCTTTGACCGCGTGAAAGGCGACCAGATGGGTATGCTCGCCACAGTCATCAATTCGCTCGCGTTGAGTTCGGCGTTGGAAGCTCACGGTCAGAAGGCTGTGGTGCTTACGGCTATAAATATGTTCCCCATCGGTGAGCACTACAGCAAGTGGCGCGCTATCGAAGCAATGGAAAAGGGTGCCGTGGCAATCCTCTCGGGAGGTACCGGCAATCCGTTTTTCACCACCGATACCGGCTCGGCGCTTCGTGGCGTAGAGGTAGAGGCTGATGTCATGCTCAAAGGCACCCGTGTGGACGGCATTTACACCGCCGACCCGGAAAAGGATCCCACAGCCACCAAATTCTCTGAGATCACCTACGATGAGGTCTACACTCGCGGGCTGAAGGTGATGGATCTCACAGCCACAGCATTGTGCAAGGAGAATAATCTCCCCATCATAGTGTTTGACATGGATACTCCGGGAAATCTGAAGAAAGTGCTTTCCGGCGAACCAATCGGAACTCTTGTATATTAATAATCAAAACAAAAATACGAAACATGACTGACGTAAAGACTTATCTTGATCCCGCTGAAGAGAAAATGGAGATGGCGGTAGCTTATCTTGACGAAGCTCTTGCCCATATCCGTGCCGGTAAAGCCAATCCGAAGATTCTCGATGGAATCCGTGTGGAATACTACGGTAGCGCCGTTCCCGTAGGTAACGTGGCTAATATCAGCGTGCCTGATGCCCGTACCATCACTATCACTCCGTGGGAAAAATCAATGTTTAAGGAGATTGAGAAAGCCATCATCAATTCAGAACTTGGCATAACTCCTGAGAACAATGGCGAAATCATCCGCATCTCTATCCCCCCGTTGACCGAGGAACGCCGTAAGACGCTCGTGAAGCAGTCAAAGGCTGAGGCGGAAACAGCCAAGGTGTCGGTGCGCAACGCTCGCCGTGACGCTATCGACGGACTGAAGAAAGCCAT
>OFFB01001893.1_pt1 | contig 11028 bp, 12 predicted proteins | sample 1521281 | NCBI WGS metagenome assembly OFFB01 (sample SAMEA3504109, study PRJEB24116) | mouse gut metagenome | biome: mouse gut; feature: mouse-associated habitat; material: faeces | place: Denmark | collected 2011
GGTGCGTGACCTGACAGAAATAATCTTCTTCCTGTACCTGCATGGCTTCCAATGCCTTTAATGCAGTATCTTCCTCCACCGGCTGATATTGGGAAAGGATTTGCCCTTAAGAAAAAATTGCCTAAAAAATATGATTTAAAGGAAAATTAGTAAAAAAAATTACAAAAACAAAAAAAACATGACAAATTCTATTTTTGGTGTAAAATATTTTTGACCAAAAAATTTACAGAAAAGAGTATTGCCATGAATTTACAAAATAATTTTACTAAATTAGATAAAAATTTACAAGAAGTTCTTGAAAAATGGGACAAAAAAATACTTCCTTTTTTACCAGAGTGCCTGGATGGACTTGCCAGGAAAACAGGTATTATACAAAGAAAGAGAGGAGTACGTTCTGCATCAGATTTGTTAAAAATGTTATTTTTATATGCATGTTCTGGTATTTCTTTCCGTGTCCTTGCTGCCGCTACTTATGCACTTGGGAATCAGATATTTCTGATACTTCATGGAGAAAACATTTCCAGAAAGCATCCGGTTTTTTATATGAAATCCTGCATTACCTGTTATCATCATTCCTTCCAGAACCAGACATACCTGGTCCTGGAAGGACAAAAAATGTACTTCTGGTGGATGCTTCTGTTGTCCGCCAGAATGGGAAAAAGCAGGAACAGCAGCGTATCCATATGTGTTATTCTTTAAACCAGAACCGTATATATGAAGTAAAAGTTACAGATAAACATACCGCAGAATCCCTTACGCATTTTTCATTAAAAAAAGATGACCTTGTAATGGAAGATGCAGGATATGGGACAGCACATAATTATATTTATGCACAAGAACACCAGGCAGATGTAATTTTGCGCATAACACCTAAAAATTTCTGTCTGTATGGTACAGATGGAAATAAAATTTCTTTAGTACAATTATGAAAAGAGGCAGAGAACAGGCAGGAAAAAATGGTGGATGTCTTTGGCTTTTGTAAATACAGGACAAAGTCTGCCTATGTACGTGTGATTGCTGGAAAACTGCCAAAGGAAGAAACAGAAAAATCAAGAAAACGCAAAAAAAGGACAGCGGTAAGAAAACAGAACCAGATAACGGAAGAAACACTGTTTTGTGCAGGATGGATTGTTGTCATCACATCTCTAGGTGCAGGATACTGCGGTGAAGAAATTTTCTATCTGTACAGAAGTCGCTGGCAGGTGGAACTTTTATTGAAACGCTTGAAACAGAATTTTTCCATAACCACTTGAAAGGCAGGAAGCACTAAGTATGCAGAAACAGAAGTCCTTCTGTGGCTTATCATATGGACAATAGAAGAACGGCAGTTATTTTTGGCAGATTGTTATTTTGCCGAAAAAGATGAAACCATAAATAGTTCTGTTTATGAAAAATGCAAAGTTTCTTTTTTACAGATAAAGGAAATTTTATGTCTTCCATGGGGACAGTTTATTAATCTTACAGATGAAAAATATTCTCGTTATCTATCAAAAAGAAAACGGTACAGAATAAATCAGAATGATGAGTTCCATACCGCAATTTTACCAGGATTGCTTGCTTAAGTTCGCACTTATGGGAGTGCAGACTCCCACGGAAAAGCTGCGATAGCAGCTATGAGGTTATGAGCAAGTAGCGAAGCGGATTGCGAATATCCGATTTGACTGAATGGATTCAAAAATATGTTCAGTGCAAAACTTGTTGCTTTAATAAGTGAATGGCTTGATCATAAATTTATGGTTATTTATCGTGCAGATACTATGCAGCTGATTCGAAAATTCAGTGATCCCAAGAAAAAATCCGTATATATAGAAAAAACGCTGAACGAAGCCGCAACTTACTTTGGAATCAATTCCAATGCTCTTGGGTATGTAGTGGAAGACGATAACAATGAAGCAAAGCTGTGTTCGGTATTTAAACAATCAACAAAGGGAACCGCTATTCCAGCAGAACTATTTGAATCCTATGGTACGATTCGTTTTATCAATATGTTTCCATTAGTAGTAAATGCTTTACTGAATGGTGGAACATTAATTGTCGATGAATTTGATGCCTCTATCCATCCGATGGCACTTATGAATATCATCAATATTTTTCATAACGATGAAATCAATGTGAATCATGCACAGCTGATTTTTAATACCCATAATCCTATTTTTTTGAATCCGAATCTTTATCGGCGGGATGAAATTAAGTTTGTGGAACGGGATGACAATTCACATGTCAGCAGCCATTATTCTCTTTCTGATTTTGGCACTACCGGAAAAAATGGTGTCCGCAAAAATGAGGATTATATGAAAAATTATTTTGTAGACCGTTATGGCGCAATTAAAGATATCGATTTTACACCAATTTTTGAGGAATTAATATTCCGAGGAAAAGAGGTGTAACATATGCGTAAGGAGAATAGAACTTACTATTTTTCAGTCGAGGGCGAAACGGAACAGTGGTATTTGGAATGGCTGCAACGCATGATTAATGAAGAACTAAATGCCAAGTATACTGTGAAGTTAGACAGTAAAATTCAGAAAGATCCTTTATCACGTGTGAAACGTATGACGATTGTAGGGAAAACGGAAATAACTCATATTTTTGATTACGAAAGTGACGAAGAAATTCATGTAAAGCAATTTAAAACGGTACATGATTGCTTAAAACACTATTGGAAAGAGAGTACAAAACTTATTTGATAAGCATTTAGCTAAAAAGTTGCTTGATTGGAGCAAAAACAAGAAAACTGCAGAACCAATCTCTTATGATAGACAGGTAACTCTTATTAAAGGAATAAAAGAGATGGCAAGTTTAGAGGGGGCTAATTTTGACATTGTCTTTGAAAAAAGTAAAATTTATAGTGTAAAGGGGAACAGAAAAACAGAAATATATGTATACCCTGCAATGTGGAATACAAATGACAAGATGATACCTAATGGAGCAATTCCAATTTCTGATAAAATAATCGTGAATTCTATGTTACAATTAAAACAATTTAGATTTAATTTACCTTTTGATTTCAGTATCTCAACATAAAGTTGTTGAAATATATATGGAGTGAAAACTATCCCACTAAGTAGTGATATAAACCTTTTCGTAAAAGGTTTAGGTTTCTCTATTTAGTATAAGAAGTAACTTTCACTGTATATGAAGGCTGTGGTGTTGATGTTACGATTGGGGAAATAGAATAGCGAAAAAGTGCAGAAAACAAGGGATTTCCGGGAACTGGAACAGTTTGAAAAAGTTGTTCCAGTTTTCGGATTTTTTTGTGTTATACTGTGCGAAAATATATTTACTGTTTTAGTGTGGGATAATTGAATTGATAGGATAGATATAGGGTAGGTTGTAGAGATAGAATGATATACGAAAAAACCTACACTTTAACACCAGAGTTTGAAAGTGTGTAATAATGAGTATGGAGGTATATGGTATGAACATATATAAAACGATTGATGTTGCCAGAATATTTGGTCTTCATGTAAATACGGTTCGACTGTATGAGAAATATGGATTGATTCCAAAACCGAAAAGACACAGTAATGGTTATCGTATATTTACTGATATCCACATCGAACAGTTCAGGCTGGCACGTGCTGCCCTGCAAGTTGAAGTCCTTCAAAACGGTCTTCGTAAACAGGCAGTTGATATTATTAAGGTTTCTGCATCTGGTGATTATGAAAGGGCGGCTGAACTGGTCAAAGAATATATTATGAAGATAGAGATAGAAAAAGAAAATGCAGAGGAGGCAATTGAAATTACTAAAGATATCCTTTCAGGAATTTCTGAGTCTGATAGTGCTAGTAAATTGTCTTTTTCTAGAAAGGAAGCGGCTGATTTTTTAAATGTAACAGTAGATACTCTGCGGAATTGGGAATTGAACGGCTTGTTTACAGTCAGAAGACTTGAAAATGGATACAGAATATATACAGAAAAAGATTTACAGCGGTTAAAAATCATTCGTTCTTTACGCTGTGCGAATTATTCTCTCTCATCTATTTTAAGAATGTTGAAAGCTCTATCTGTTAATCCAGATACGGATATCCGTGAGGCGATAGATACGCCGGGAGAGGATGATGATATTATTACAGCGTGTGACAAACTGCTTACTTCATTGAGTGACGCAGGGAATAATGCTAGGTTTGTAGCTGGTCAGATTGAAAAGATGAAAAAAATGAAGTCAGAAAACCCTCCATTTACCCACCAGACTGAAATAAAATGATAAGCTTAACGCACTTCAAAAAAGGAGGTACGAAAAAATATGGAAACAACAATTCAGGTTAGGGGCTTAAGTAAATCCTATACCAGAAACAAAGTGATCGAGAACATTAACCTATCGGTTGCTGCAGGTGAGGTGTATGGACTGCTTGGAGCAAATGGTGTGGGAAAATCTACGACGATAGAATGTATCTTGGGTACGCAAAAGGCAGACTCTGGAACAGTTCGGATTTTGGGACTTGATCCGTGGGAAAACAGAAAACAGCTTTTTGAACAGGTAGGCGTACAGTTTCAGGAATCAAATTATCCAGATAAGATCAAGGTAAGGGAGTTGTGTGAGGAAACAGCCTGTCTTTACAGACGGTCTGTAGCTTACGAAGAATTGTTACAAAAATTTGGTCTAGCAGATAAAAGAGAGGCTTTTGTCAGCGAATTATCCGGAGGGCAGAAACAGAAACTTTTTATTGTTCTTGCTTTGATTCCTAATCCCAAGGTGGTTTTTCTGGATGAGCTGACAACAGGACTTGATACAAAAGCAAGGAGAGGAGTATGGAAAAGTTTACAAGAATTAAGAGAGCAGGGTCTGACAATTTTCTTGTCATCACATTTCATGGATGAGGTGGAGATTCTTTGTGACCGGATTGGGATTTTAAAGGATGGTGGGTTTGTATTTGAAGGAACAGTACAGGAGGCAGTAGCGTTAAGTCCATATGAAAGATTGGAAGATGCGTATTTGTGGTTTACGGGAGAGGAGGAAACAGACGATGAATAAATTTTTTACGATGCTCAAAACAGAATTTAAGTTATCTTTTCGAGGAATGGATATGATTATTTTTGCACTTTGTATGCCAGTAGTGATAGCAGTTATCTTGGGTGCTATTTATGGAAATAAGCCTGCCTTTTCAGGAGCGGAGTATTCCTTTTTGGAACAGTCTTTCGGGGCATTATCTACAATAGCAGTTTGCGCAGGGGGTGTCATGGGACTTCCATTATTAATATCAGATTATCGGAATAAGAAAATACTAAAAAGATATAAAGTGACACCAACAAACCCCTCTTTTTTGCTGGCAGTATGGGTAGCAATCTATGTTATTTATTCCCTACTATCATTACTGTTAGTTTTTGGAACACTTTTTTTATTCTTTGGCTGCAGGTTTAGTGGTTCTTTTGGAAGTTTTTTATTGACATACGTTTTGGTGATGCTGTCCATGTTTAGTATTGGGCTGATGGTAGGTGGCATTGCTCCCAATATGAAAATAGCCAGTGTGATAGCCAGTATTCTGTATTTTCCCATGCTGATCTTCTCTGGAGCTACATTGCCTTATGAGGTGATGCCATCAGTATTGCAAAAAGCAGCAGATATTTTACCCTTGACGCAGGGAATAAAGATGTTGAAAGCAGTATCATTGGGCTTTCCATTAGAAACGGTATGGAAATCAATTACAATCATGTTTGCATTTATGATTATTTGTGGAGGCATTGCAGTTCGCTTCTTCAAATGGGAATAGACAATAATACAGTTGTAAGCAGGACAAGTGAGAGTTTACCACAAGGAAGAAAGCAAGCTTCTCACGCCGAAGAAATAAGAAACAGAAGAAAAGCAACTTGTATATAATCAGGAATGACAAAAGGAATGGTGGGGAAACACAAATTAGCACGAATGTTCATATCTATAGGATTCCATTCTGTTTTTCATATTTTTTAAAAATTCTTAAATTTCATTTAGAGTATTGCATTATCACCTACAAAGTGTTAAGATATATTTATACCTACAAAGTGTTAAGGCAAAAGGAGGACAATATGACACGTCAAGTTTCTGAATCCGAATTGGTACTCATGAAAATTATTTGGAAGAATGGAGGAGCAGCTTTATATTCCCTCATCATGGAGGAATTGGAAAAAGACAAAAATGAATGGAAGAACAACACCATACTCACTCTGCTTTCTCGGCTGGTAGAAAAAAAGTTCTTGAAAGTCAAAAAAATTGGAAGGCGAAATGAGTATATAGCTATTGTAACAGAAGCAGAATATCAGACCATGCAGACCCACCGCTTTCTTGATAAAGTTTATGGAGGAAATGTAAAAAATTTAGTATCAACATTGTTGCGGCAAGATATTCTTTCGGCAGACGAATTGAAAGAGATAGAAAGCTTTTGGAGAAAAGAAAATGAATGAATTTATGAAGATATTATTGTCATTATCTACTTCTGGCGCATTGTTACTGCTTTTTATTTTAGGATTGAAACAAATATATAAAAATAAATTCAGTAAGCGTTGGCAGTATTATATCTGGATAATCGTTGTGATGCGCTTCTTGATTCCTTTTACATCTGATACTATGAATATTAGAATCCTGTTTGAAATGTTTCATACAACTGTTATCACAAATGAAAGTCCTGTAAGCCCGAATGTACCTGTTACAATAAATACCAATAACAATGAACCGAAGCAGCTGCAGCTACCATCAGATGAAAATGAGATGGTGAACATTACTACACAGAAACCACTTTCTATATATGTCTATCTGTTTTTTGCGTGGTCGGCATTGGCATTGGTTCTATTTGTCCGTAAGATAACGATTTATCAAGGATTTATTCAATATATCAAAGCTGGTAATACAGAAGTATCAGATATAAAAAACTTGAATTTATTATCTGATTGTGAAGAAAAATTGAATATCAAAGCAAGGGTAGAATTATACCACAATACGTTGATTGCGTCGCCTATTATGATTGGTTTCTTTCGTCCAAGTATTATTTTGCCCGTTGGAGAGTTGAAAGATAAAGAATTGTTTTACATTTTTATGCATGAATTACATCATTATAAACAACGGGATATGTTTTATAAATGGCTGGTGCAGATTGTGATTTGTATTCATTGGTTCAATCCTTTTGTATATTTGTTAGAAAAAGAGGTAAATAAAGTGTGTGAATTGTCATGTGATGAAGCTGTTATATCTGGACTTGATGATAAAGCGAAACGTGAATATGGAGATACCTTGATTTACTTTTTGAAATCAAACAATCCTTACAAAAATTCTTTAGCTTCTGTCACTTTGACAGAAGAAGTGGAACAATTAAAAGAAAGGTTAGGTGTTATTATGTATTTCAAGAGAAAAAGCAAAATAATTCGGTTTTTAACGGGTATATTGACATTGTGCATTATTTTTTGGGCAGCTTTTGTTGGTGTTTATCCTGTTGCCGCCGCAAACCATTTAGACCCTGCTGATATCAATAAGTTCCCCATATCAGAAAAGGAGAACCATAAAGCCGACACATATATTTACGATGATTTGGGCTGGAATTTGGATAAGGACAATGCTTGGGATAATGGCTGGAATCATGTAGATTGGAATCATGAGAGTTGGGATTTAGAGGATAAGGCACTGATAGAAACCTATGCTGCTCATGGTATTGAAAAAAAGGGTATGTTATATTATTATCATGACGAATTGGTATATATCCTTAAAAATCAGTATCCAAATAGCTCTTCTTCTAATATTAACACAGATTTAAAAGGAGCAGTGAGCATTAAAGTTACTTGGAATACGGAGGGGGAAATCACAGATATCTCTTATATGACCGAGGAAGAAATAGAAAAACTGTTAAAGAAGGCGATGGGAGGAACAGAGGAAATACCTGTAATCAATACAAGAGAATGGGATAGCTCAGAGTTTTTGGCGATGAAAGCATATTATGAAACGGATAGGATTTATATTCTGCCAAGTACAACAAATAAGGTTGTTTTGAAAGAATATTTGACAGAAGATAAATCCGATTATTATGCTAGTACAGAGATTAAAAATGATGTACTCACTATTTGCGCTGGCAGCAGACCTACAGGTACTTACAATTCATATATTGAACTTTATGTTCCTAATCGGATTTTTGATAATATTAAAGTCGAAACAGTTAGCGGTACAATTACAGTAAAGAATTATACAGGTGTGGTTGCGTTGTCTACGATAAGTGGCAGGATAAATATTTTTGATTCCAATATAGCAGGAAATGTTAATACAGTTTCGGGCAGTATTGGACTATATCCATCGGAAATGTTAGGGGATTTATATGTTAATTCACACAGTGGGGAAATATCAGCTATTTTTCCAACCTCTATCAGTTATAATATAAAGGCAGAAACAACCGCGGGAAAAATTAAGGGAAGCTATTTTGATACACAATCTAAGGAAGAAAAAGAAATTTCGAGAATTGTTGGGAGCAATCCAAAGCTAACCGTTACATTGAAAACAATTTCTGCAAATATAGAAATAAACTAAAGCAATCAAAGGGCGACAGCGTAAGGTGCTGTCGCTTTTATAAATAAAAAAGCGATTATAAACGATGCAATGCTCTATGTGGAGATGTTTATGACTTGTATAGAGGTATACCAGGGGTATATTGTCAATGGCTTTTGCAAAGCTGTTATACGCTATGAAATTATTTCGTTTGATATATATATGTAAAATTACCTATTGAATGACAAGGATTGAACTTATGTTAATTATATTTAAAGTTAGATATCTAGTATAATAAGTTTTGTTTTTAAAATTGAAATTTATGGAGGATATATGATAATGGGAAATATAATATGTTTTAATAAAAATACACCTATTGATGATTGCATATGTATGTCTAATATGGCAACAGATGTTTTTATAAATGTGCTTTCGTTAAGTGGCTCTATATTGGCAGAAACAGTAGAGGAAAAGCAGTTAATTGTGTGGCTGTCAGAAAAAGACCAAAAATTTGTTGGTCTTGGAACAGTTGGATTTGATATTGTTGAGATGCCTTGGAAAAAGGAAACATTTTCAAATGATAAAATATTTTTATTAAATGTAATTAAGTCTGCGGAAAGTAAACTTGGTTGGGAAAAACTTGATTACATTCCTGAATTTATTTTGCCGAATCTACAAAAATTCAGAGAACATATTGAAAAAATGACGGAAGATGATATTGATAATAATGCGCTTAGTGAATGGTTAAATGCGGCAGAAAGTAATGATCCTATTAATTGTGGGTTTCCTCAATGTAAAAAACATAATACACTGCTCACTTTTCTAGGATGTCAAATATGTAATAGTAGAAGTTATATTTGATTAATTGATAATATTACATAGTTATTATTGGTTTATTTGTGAAACTTACATTTATTGTGTATTTTAACCTCATCAAGGAAGTCCCCCGCTTCTAAGCCGCCAAGGCGAAAGCGGTGGGTTGGGACTTCCTTGTTTCCGTGGGAGTGCAGACTCCCACGGAAAAGCTGCGATAGCAGCTATGAGGTTATGAGCAAGTAGCGAAGCGGATTGCGAATATCCGATTTGACTTTTTTTAATCGTATGATATGGCTGCATTTTATGAAATTATGGAGCGTGAATGGAAATAGGAAAAAGGTTAGAAAAGAAGAAATCATAAAAATCTAATTTGTGATAAAACGGAAGAAACAGTGAGTAAATGGAGGGATTGACATGGCAAAAGAAATTAATACAATTGGTGTACTGACTAGTGGAGGAGATGCTCCAGGCATGAATGCTGCGATTCGTGCGGTAGTGAGAACTGCAATTGCCAATGGAAAAAAAGTAAAAGGAATTTTCAAGGGTTTTCAAGGGTTACTAAACGAAGAGATTAAAGATATGGAAAAATCTAGTGTTTCTGATATCATTCAAAAGGGTGGAACGATTTTATATACAGCACGTTGTTTGGATTTTTTGACAGAAGAAGGCCAGAAAAGAGGAGCTGATATCTGTAAGAAACATGGAATAGATGGACTTGTCGTGATCGGTGGAGATGGATCTTTTCAGGGTGCTCAAAAGTTGGCGAATCTGGGGATTAATGCGATAGGAATACCAGGAACGATTGATTTGGATATCGCATGTACAGATTATACGATTGGATTTGATACTGCTGTGAATACTGCGATGGAAGCGATAGATAAAGTACGAGATACTTCTACTTCTCATGAGCGTTGTAGTATTATTGAAGTTATGGGTAGACGTGCTGGCTATATTGCACTTTGGTGTGGAATTGCAAATGGAGCAGAGGATATTTTGTTACCAGAACGATATGACAATGATGAACAGACTTTGATTAATAATATTATCCGTAATAGGAAACGAGGAAAGAAACATCATATTATTGTAAATGCAGAGGGTATTGGTCATTCTGCGAGCATGGCAAAGAGAATTGAAGCTGCTACAGGTGTGGAAACAAGAGCTACTATTCTAGGACATATGCAGCGCGGAGGAAGTCCAACTTGTAAAGATCGTATGTATGCTTCTATTATGGGAGCTTATGCAGTAGATTTATTATGTGCAGGAAAGAGTAAGCGTGTGGTAGCATATGCACATGGGGAATATACAGATTTTGATATCAATGAAGCTCTGGCGATGAAGAAGGATATTTCTGAATATCAATTTAATATCAGTAAAATTTTGAGCAGATGATAACAAGTGTAAATAATCAGACTATAAAAGAAATTTCTCTGTTGTTAAAGAAAGGAAAAGAAAGAAAAAAACAGGATATTTTTGTGGCGGAAGGGATTCGGATGTTTACAGAAATACCTAAAAAACAGATGATAAAGGCATTTGTATCAGAGAGTTTTTTGCAGACGAAAGAAGATAGGGTATTAGATGGAATAGATTATGAAGTTGTAAGTGACAGCGTTTTTAAGGAAATATCTGATACCAAGACACCACAAGGGATATTGGCTCTTGTAAAACAGTTTCATTATACAATAGAGGAGATTTTAGAAAAAAAACCATCACATTTATTGTTATTGGAGGATATTCAAGATCCCGGGAATCTGGGAACGATTTTCCGGACAGGAGAA
>OFFB01001899.1_pt1 | contig 10968 bp, 8 predicted proteins | sample 1521281 | NCBI WGS metagenome assembly OFFB01 (sample SAMEA3504109, study PRJEB24116) | mouse gut metagenome | biome: mouse gut; feature: mouse-associated habitat; material: faeces | place: Denmark | collected 2011
GTAGTTTTACCAGCCAATAACTAAACCAGATATGCTTGGAGTACAATTTGACGAATTAATCAACGCCACCACTTCACAATTTGCCACCACCGCACCCGCAGTGCCTGCCGATTCCATCAAGGCAAACGCGCGCGAAGCATGGAAATCAGTGGAAAATATGTCGCTCGATGATTTCATCAGCCGCATGGTCAACGGACTTGTGGAATTTGCCATCCATCTCGCCATCGCGATTCTCGTGTTTTACGCCGGCAAGTTCATCATCAAGAAAATCTACAAAGTTGTCGACACGATTTTCCTGCGCCGCAAGCTTGACAGGTCGCTCTCCACGTTTATTCTCAGCCTCATAAGGATTGTACTGTACTTCATCCTCATCATCACCGTGATAGGGATTCTCGGCATCGAGACAAGCTCATTCCTGGCACTGTTTGCCTCGGCAGGTGTCGCAATCGGTTTGGCTTTAAGCGGAACATTGCAGAATTTTGCCGGAGGAGTCCTCATCCTGCTTTTAAAACCGTATAAAATAGGCGACTATATCGAAGCTCAGGGATTTGCCGGCACAGTGAAGGAGATTCAAATCTTCAGCACCATCATCAACACTGCCGACAACAAGCAGATCATCATCCCCAACGGACCGCTCTCCACAAGCTCCATCAACAACTACTCCAAGGAGGATTACCGCCGTGTGGACTGGGAAATATCCATAGCCTACGGCGACGATGTCACCGTTGCCAAAGAAACCATTCTGAAGATATTGAACAGCGACGACCGAATAGTCAAAAAATACATCGAGGACGACCGGGAAAAGGACCGCCTCGCCCAGCTCGAAGAGCAGGTAAAAGAGGAGCAGGCTGAAGAGCAACGCGAGCTTGAAGAGGAAGCGTGCCTGCCTTGGTACAAGAGGATGTTCACCAAACACAAGAAGCCGGTGACGCTCGCCCGGAAAATAGAAGAAGAGAACGCCAAACTGCGCGCATCGCTTCCGAAAGCCGACCGCTCACCCTTCGTGGCACTCAAGACACTCAACTCAAGCAGCATCGACATGGTGGCGAGAGCATGGACCCGCTCAGGCTCATATTGGGATGTGTATTTTCAAATGAACGAACGCTTCTACAATGAGCTGCCAAAGGCAGGATTGAATTTCCCCTTCCCGCAACTCGACGTGCACCTCGACCACCCCTCGGCGTCACCCGCAGGAAAGTAGTATTAATTAAATATAAAAGCTAATGCATATAGCCATTTTCTCATGGAAAATGGCTATATTTGCGTAATGGCATATATTGCGCGCTTTCGCACTCTCCTCAATGCGATGAACGGCACGCCCCACGCCATACATCCTCCCCTCCTCTCAGCTCATGTGATCCATGGGCGTTTTGCTATGCAAAAAATAAAAAACAACATAAATGATAAGTAAATGGAATTACTTACCCCTTACTACAGAAGAACAAAAATTAGAGACGGAATTGGCGTCAAAGTACGCCAACTGCCCACCTATTAGCGAGCTACTGGTACAACGCGGCATAACGTCGGTGGAGGAGGCGGAACAATTTTTCCATCCTTCCCTGAAAGATATGCACGACCCGTTCCTGATGCCCGATATGGACAAAGCTGTAAACAGGCTCAATAAAGCCATGGGGTCAAAGGAGAAGATTATGGTGTTTGGCGACTATGATGTCGATGGCACTACTGCCGTCGCATTGGTCTACAAGTACCTGCAAAATTTCTACTCCAACATCGAGTACTATATCCCCACCAGATATGACGAGGGATATGGCATCTCTACCAAAACCATCGACGAGGCTCATGCCTCGGGGGTGAAACTGATAATAATCCTGGATTGCGGAATCAAGGCTATCGAAGAGATAAAATATGCCGCCTCGCTCGGCATCGATTTTATCATCTGCGACCATCATGTGCCCGACGACGAATTGCCGCCGGCTGTTGCCATTTTGAATCCGAAACTTGAAGGAAGCACCTATCCCTGCCCGCATCTGTCAGGCTGCGGCGTGGGATTCAAGTTCATGCAAGCTTTTGCGCGAAGCAACGACATCGAGGAAAATGACCTCGACAATATGCTCGATCTCGCCGCCGTGAGCATCGCCGCCGACATAGTGCCTATGGTGGGCGAAAACCGCATTATGGCATATTGGGGGCTGAAACGCCTCAACTCCAACCCCAACGTGGGATTGAGAGCGATCATAAAGATATGCCAGCTAAGCAACCGCGAAATCACTATCAGCGATGTGATTTTCAAAATAGGTCCGCGCATCAATGCGTCGGGACGTATGCAGAGCGGACGCGAGGCGGTGGAGCTGCTCGTGTCGCGCGACTTCGCCGATGCTTATCAACGCGCGAAGAACATCGACCAGTATAACAAGGACCGCAAGGAGCTCGACAAGCGCATCACCGAAGAGGCTAACGCCATCATCGAGAAGCGCACCCACTTGCTCAATGACAAGAAGTCGATAGTCATATACAACAAAGACTGGCACAAAGGAATCATCGGCATCGTGGCATCACGTCTCACCGAGCTTTATTACAAGCCTTCGGTAGTGCTCACTCTGAGCAACGGACTCGCCACCGGATCGTCACGATCGGTGCAGGGCTTCGACGTGTACAGCGCGATCGACGCTTCGCGTGATCTGCTCGAGAATTTCGGCGGACACACTTATGCCGTAGGACTTTCTCTGAAAGAGGAGAATATTCCGGAATTCACACGCCGGTTTGAGGAATATGTGTCGAAAAATATTCTCCCGTCGCAGCTCACACCTCAACTTGATATCGACACCTACTTGACTTTTTCTGAGATAACCCCTGAATTCCTCGGACTGCTGCGCCGGTTCAACCCGTTCGGACCGGGCAATCAGAAACCGGTGTTCTGTTCAAGAGGGGTCACCGATTTCGGTACCAGCAAGCTTGTGGGAAAGCATCTGGAACACATCAAGCTCGAGCTCGTCGACAACACCTCGGGAAAAGTGTTCAACGGAATCGCATTCAACATGAGCGAATATTTCGACCACATCCATAGCGGAAAGCCATTTGACATCTGCTATACTATCGACGAAAACAAGCATCAGAGCGCGCTTGGCACCATCCAGCTTCAAGTCAAGGAGATCAGAATATCCAATAATTGACCGCTCCCATGCTCACTCCGGTTGAAGTCCTCAAAAGATACTGGGGATATGACTCTTTCCGACCGCTGCAGGCTGAAATCATCGACTCGGTGCTCAGCAAGCGCGACACCCTCGGACTGCTTCCCACCGGAGGCGGCAAATCACTGACTTTTCAAGTCCCGGCAATGATACTGCCGGGACTCACTATTGTCATCACTCCCCTCATCTCGCTGATGAAGGATCAGGTCGACAATCTCCGCGACCGTGGTATCAAAGCCGTGTGTCTGCACTCGGGACTCACTCGCGCGGAAACAAAATTGGGCATGGACCGCTGCCGCCTCGGTAAAGCGAAACTGCTCTACATCTCTCCCGAAAAACTGCGGGTAGAGACATTCATAGCCCAGCTGAAACAGATGAACGTGAGCCTCATCGTGGTTGATGAAGCACACTGCATATCGCAATGGGGCTACGATTTCCGTCCCTCCTACCTTAAAATTGGCGAGCTGCGTGAACTGATGCCCGACATACCTGTGCTCGCCCTTACCGCATCGGCAACACCCGAAGTGGTGAGCGACATAATGGCGAAACTAAATTTCTCGGGCGAAAACCTGTTTTCCAAAAGTTTCTCCCGCGACAACCTCTCTTACATCATCCGCAACGACTTCGACAAAGAACGCCAATTGCTGAACATACTCAACAACACTCGCGGAAGCGCCATCGTTTATGTCAGATCACGAAAACGCACCCGCGAAATAGCCGCGCTCCTGCAAGCTAATGAAATCTCAGCCGACTTCTATCATGCCGGGCTCGCCGTCGAGGACAAAGCCGAGAAGCAGAATTGGTGGAAAGAGGGCAGAATAAGGGTCATGGTTGCCACCAATGCATTCGGCATGGGCATCGACAAGCCCGATGTCAGAACCGTGGTCCATGTCGATCCCCCCGCCTCACTTGAAGAATATTATCAGGAAGCCGGACGTGCCGGACGCGACGGGCTGCCATCATTTGCAGTGCTGCTGGTGGCTAAACATGACAAAGCGAGGTTGACACGCATGATCACCGACGCGTTTCCGCCTAAAGATTACATACGCCGAGTGTATGAATTGGCGGGAAACTTCGTGAATGTTGCCGTGGGAAGCGGATATGACCACACCTACACCTTTGACTTCGCGCTGTTCGTAAAGACTTATGACCTCCAGCCGATACCGGCACGCAGCGCCATGCGGCTGCTCACCCAAAGCGGATATTTCGAATTTATGGAAGAGGTCACCATGCAATCGCGCGTCATGATAATATCCGACAAAGAGGACCTCTATTCAGTGAATCTCGACGATGAAGGCGAACAGGTGTTCAATATTCTGCTACGCAGCTACACAGGACTGTTTGCCGACTTCGTGTATATCAACGAGCCGTTGATAGCCCGACGCGCCGATGTGAGCGAGCAGAAGGTATATGAAACACTTCTCACTCTGTCGCGGATGCACATTCTCCAGTATGTGCCGCGTCAGAATATGCCGGTTCTATATTACTCCACGTCGCGCGAACTGCCAAAATATATAGAAATACCAAAGGCTGTCTATGAAGTGCAGCGTGAACGCCTGCTGAAACGCGTGGAAGCGATGAAAAAATTCGCATTCGCCGATTCAGGATGCCGAGTGAATATAATGCTCGAATATTTTGGCGAAAAGCCTGAAAAGCCATGTGGAAAATGTGACTTGTGCCGCGAACTAAACTCCTTGCACATATTTCCGCCGTGCCCCTTCGCATGACGAAAAACACCAACTCGCCGAGTCGATACTCTACATCACCGCGCAACAGCCCCGCTCACTTGACTACATCGTCAACGAGCTGTCGCCACGCCGCAAGGACGACATAATCGACACCGTGAGAAAACTGCTCTCATCACGCCGCCTCGTCCTCAACCCCGACGATACAATCTCTACGGTATAGCGATTCCAAGTTCTGCGGCAGCCTTGTACATCAGCGACAGGGCTGCTTCGCGTTCATTAGGGATCTCGCCGTCAAGAATGGCATTCTTGATGCGTTCCTTTATCAATCCCACCTCGCGGCATGGAGAAAGGTTGAATATCGCCATTATCTCCTCGCCCGATACAGGAGGCTGGAAATTGCGTACACGGTCCTTCTCCTCAAGCTTAACCATCTTCTCCTCGACAAGATCAAAGTTGTCGAGGAAGCGGCGCACCTTGTCCTGATTCTTCGACGTGATATCGGCACGGCAAAGCGTCATGAGGTCGTTTATATCGTCGCCGGCATCAAACAGGAGCCTTCTCACCGCCGAGTCAGTGACCACATCCTCCACGAGCGCTATAGGCCGCATGTGGAGCTCAACGAGCTTCTGCACATATTTCATCTTCTCGTTAAGAGGCAGCCTCATGTTCTTGAAGATGCGTGGCACCATCTTAGACCCGATGAAATTATGATTATGGAATGTCCAGCCTATCTTGCCGTCCCACCGTTTGGTCACCGGCTTGGCTATGTCATGGAGAAGCGCCCCCCAGCGAAGCCACACGTTATCGCTGGCACGAGCCACTTTGTCGAGCACCTCCATGGTGTGGTAAAAGTTATCCTTATGACCTCTGCCCTGCATGACCTCCACTCCCGACATAGCCTCAAGCTCAGGGAAAATCAGCGGAAGAAGCCCGCTATTGTGAAGCAGGACCCATCCTATCGAGGGCATCGGCGACGCCATTATCTTCATCAGCTCGTCGGCTATGCGCTCTTTCGATATTATCTCTATGCGTGAAGCGTTGCGGCGGATAGCGTCGAAAGTCTCATCGTCGATGGTAAACGCGAGCTGAGTGGCAAACCGTATGGCACGCATCATGCGCAGAGGATCGTCGCTGAATGTGATATCGGGATCAAGCGGAGTGCGTATCAACTGATAGTCGAGATCGCCTATGCCATCGTATGGGTCGATCAGTTCGCCGAAATTTCCGGCATTTACCGAAATAGCCATGGCATTGATCGTGAAATCACGGCGGGCGAGATCGTCATCAAGCGTGCCGTCCTCAACGATAGGGTTGCGGCTCTCCCGGTGATACGACTCGCGGCGGGCGCCTACGAATTCAAGTTCGAAATCATGATTTTTCACCTGAGCGGTTCCGAAGTTGCGAAACACATTGCACTTGGCGCCCAATTTGCGGGCTACAGCTTCGGCGACTTCAATACCGCTGCCCACGGTAACAAAATCTATATCCTTGGAATGGCGGTGCAGGAAAAGGTCTCTCACATATCCCCCCACCACATAGCATTCACGGTTGATCTCATCGGCAACTGAGCCGACTTTATGAAATATCGGTTGGTCTATCCTGTCGGAAAGGTTCATAATAAACTTACAATCTCTTCAGGAGCGTTGGTCAATGATTTAAGCCCGTCATCGGTGACAACGTATGTATTCTCAATGCCGACGGCACCCACATGAGGTATTACAAATTTTGGCTCAATAGCAATCACATTGTTCAAGGCAAGTATATCGCGGCTGCGAGGAGCAATGACGGGGAGTTCATTGATCTCGATTCCCACTCCGTGGCCTATGAACCCTGCCTTCTGGTTGTGTCCCATAAAATAGCGTTCAAGGTCTCTCTCCTTTACCATATCCACTGCTATTTCGTAGAGCAACGACGCAGCGATGCCCGGCCTACCCTCCTTTTCAAGACGGTGGCAAATATCGATGGAACATTGATGGGCGCGACGTGCAAGGTCGTCAAGCTCGGTCAGCGAGTATACACGGGTCATATCGGTCATATAACCAGTAAAATTACCGTTGGAATCGACCATCACGCTCATCCCGGCTTTGATTACAGTGCCGTCGGCACCTACCGGAAGCGACGGATCCAGCCCTCGGCCCCCCATCGCAAAATCGTAAGGGGTGGGCACATCGGCATTATCTCCGGCAAGAATATTGGACATAAATAGCTCCATTGACTCGCCGGCAATGCGGAATTGTCCAAGGCAACCCTCAAGGCGCGACACACGCTCTATCTCTATCTGAAGCTCGATATCGGTCATGCCCTCATGATAGATGTGGGGGATGCGGCGATAGACTCGCTCATGCTTCACTCCCGACTCTCTGAGCTTCTCAAGCTCATAGGCGCTTTTCACGGCACGCACCCTGCGCAGCAACGGTGTGGCATTGAAAGCCGTCACTCCGCTGAATGCCTTTGCAAGACGGTCAAATGTCATGCAGTCAAGCGCGCCAAGCTCATATCCCATGATACGGGGGCTGGAAATGCCCGCGCCTTTTATCTTCTCAAGAATCTGCTCGGGCTTATGGATATAAATGACATTATCCCCCTCTATACCGGCAGGACGACGTATGAAATAAACAGCCTGCCCGTTGACCGGGATATATACGTAGCCGTTTATCACACGCCCCGTGGTGTAATATATATTAGTGTTGCTGGTGACAAGCAATGCATCGATGCCTTCAATCGCCATCTCTGACTGAATGCGCCGTATACGCTGCTCTATCTCTTCTACGGGGGTAAATGCAAAAAGGGGTTCCATATTATATGAAATTATATTATTCTCTTTCAGATGCAACGAACGTGACTCCAATTTGTTCAACATCGCCGAGATTATCAACACGCATCACGTGACGCACTATGATTGATGAATCACGCATCAACCGGGTATATCCGGGAAGAGTATCGGAATATTGATATTCGGCTCCGAACCCTCTGCCATGCCAACGTCCGTAACGGTCGCAAAGCTGCATATTGACCGTATCCCTATGGATCTTGCCTGAATTGTCGTGCCGCGTGACCTCAAGCCACAGATTGCGGTAGGAATATGCATTGTTATGACGCACGGCAACAACCAATCGACCCACTGCAACCGAATCGGCAATATGCGGGTTAAAGCGTAGTGAATCGTCATAGTGCCATCCCTCGGCAGGCAATTGCCGGAATTCGCTGTAGTCGTTAGGGCTTACGCCACACGACACCAACATCGCGAGCAAAAAAAGCGCCGGAAACAACAACAGTCTATTCATTGGATGGTTGCGGTGGTTTAGGCGATGAGTTTTCACCCTCATTACGGTTGCGGTCGCGACGAGGACGGTTAGGACGATTTTCGCCTCCCTGCTGACGAGGCTGACGCTGGCGGTTGCCTCCGTCGCCCTGAGGTTTCTGGCGTTGTGGAGCATCGCCCGACTGCTGGCGTTGACCCTTGGGCTGCCCGCCATTATTGCCTGAACTCTTCTTTTTCTTCTTCTTTGCCTTGTCAAATCGGGTAAGGGAATCCTGTCCTACAAGATCCACAAACTCTTTTCTCTCAGCCTTTTTATCTCCATTCTCCAGTCCGAGCTTCTCAGGTTTTTCCCCACGCTTGTTCATCGAGATAACCTCAAAGGCTCTATCTGCGCTGATAGTCACAAGATTGGCGGCAACCGACTTATCGGTGGAGTATGTGATCTCGCGTTTAAAGATGTCGCTCTTGAAATGATAGAAAGTGCCGTCGGCTGTTTCAAGCGTGATGTCGCGTGAAGGCATCCGCTTCACACTCTCCACATAGGTGTCGACCTCAAAGTTGAGACAACACTTCAGCTTGGCGCATTGTCCCGCAAGCTTCTGTGGATTCAACGATATATCCTGGAAACGGGCGGCGCTCGTTGCCACAGAGACAAAATTTGTCATCCAGCTCGAGCAACACAGCGGACGTCCGCAAGGACCGATACCCCCTATCCTTCCGGCTTCCTGGCGCGCTCCGATCTGCTTCATCTCAATGCGCACCTTAAATGTATCAGCGAGCACCTTGATAAGTTGGCGGAAGTCCACGCGCTCATCGGCTATGTAGTAGAATATGGCTTTGTTTCCGTCGCCCTGATACTCTACGTCACCGATTTTCATGTTCAACTTCAGATTTTCCGCTATCTTTCGGGAACGTATCATCGTATCATTCTCCTTAGCCTTTGCCTCCTCATATTTTTCAATGTCGGCAGGCTTTGCCTTGCGGAAAATGCGTCTTATCTCTGCATCAGGCTTCATGTTAGCCTTTTTCATCTGCACAGCCACAAGCTGACCGGTGAGAGTCACGGTGCCTATGTCATGACCGGGTGAAGCCTCTACGGCGACAAGGTCGCCGATCTCAAGCTTAAGATTTGTGCTGTTTTTATAATATCCCTTGCGGGTATTCTTAAACTGCACCTCCACTATATTTGAATCGGCATATCCTCCCGGAATATCACCGAGCCAATTATAGCAATGCAACTTGCCGCGAGGAGCCTCTACGGCATCTCCGCGCCGGCAACAACCGCAGGAGGGCGCTACCTGATCGCCATCAGTTTCCTGCGACTTTATATCTTCGTTGTCGTTCGACATAACGGTAACGGCTTATTATTTTGCGAAACTTACCGAACGTGTCTCTCTGATCACTGTGATCTTAACCTGACCCGGATAAGTCATTTCATCCTGGATGCGCTTGGCGATCTCAGCCGACAGCTTTTCAGTTTCAACATCGTCGATCTTGTCAGCTCCGACAATCACGCGCAATTCACGTCCAGCCTGAATAGCGTAAGTCTTGATGACTCCGGGATAAGACAAAGCGAGCTGCTCAAGGTCATTAAGACGCTTGATATATGCCTCGACTATCTCACGGCGAGCACCGGGACGGGCACCTGATATGGCGTCACACACCTGAACGATGGGAGCCAGAAGGGTGGTCTGCTCGATTTCGTCGTGATGGGCGCCGATGGCGTTGCATATTTCCGGTTTTTCTTTATACTTCTCAGCAAGCTTCATTCCGAGCAGTGCGTGGGGCAATTCAGGCTCTTCATCGGGCACTTTGCCTATGTCATGTAGCAAGCCGGCACGACGCGCCTTCTTCGGATTAAGCCCGAGCTCTGATGCCATGATGGCACAAAGATTGGCGGTTTCACGTGAATGCTGCAGCAAGTTCTGACCGTAGCTTGAACGATACTTCATCTTACCCACCATTCTGATCAAGTCGGGATGCAGTCCGTGGATACCGAGGTCGATAGCTGTGCGCTTACCAGTTTCCACAATCTCCTCCTCAATCTGCTTACGCACCTTGGCTACAACCTCTTCGATACGTGCCGGATGAATACGACCGTCAGCCACAAGCTGATGAAGGGCAAGACGGGCGATTTCCCTGCGCACAGGATCAAAACCTGAAAGCACAATTGCCTCAGGAGTGTCATCGACAATGATCTCTATTCCGGTAGCAGCCTCAAGCGCGCGGATATTACGGCCTTCACGACCGATGATACGGCCCTTTATCTCATCAGAATCGATGTGGAACACTGTAACGGAGTTTTCTATAGCCGTTTCGGTAGCCACGCGCTGTATTGATTGAACCACTATGCGCTTAGCCTCCTTATTGGCGGTCATCTTAGCCTCGTCCATTATATCGTTGATATAACTTGCGGCGGCAGTCTTGGCTTCATCCTTGAGCGACTCGATAAGCTTCTCCTTTGCCTCCTCGACAGAGAGACCTGAGATATGCTCAAGCTCGTCCTGAGCGTCGCGGATAAGCTTGTCAAGCTCGCCACGCTGATTGTCGACAGCGGCAGCCTGGGCATCAAGATTGCTCTTCATGGCATCAAGCTCATTACGCTTGCGTGCGATGTCGCCCTGCTGCTGGTTGAGTTGCAGCTCACGCTGCTTGATACGAGCCTCGGTCTGCTGAATTTTACTCATTTTGGCATTGGCTGCCTTCTCGGCATCAGCTTTAATCTGCAATTCCTCCTCGCGTGCCTCGAAAAGTTTTTTCTGCTTGATCATCTCAGCCTCTTGGCGGGCTTCATCAATAATCACCTTTGAACGGCTGCGAGCCGACGAACGCTGCACTATGATTGTTATCACCACCCCTATTACGGCGG
>OFFB01001908.1_pt1 | contig 10904 bp, 12 predicted proteins | sample 1521281 | NCBI WGS metagenome assembly OFFB01 (sample SAMEA3504109, study PRJEB24116) | mouse gut metagenome | biome: mouse gut; feature: mouse-associated habitat; material: faeces | place: Denmark | collected 2011
ATAATGAAAGATAATATAAAATAGTCATAGATGTGGATTACATAGAATGGAGGAGAAATGGAACAATTACAGACGATAAAGGTAGCATTATTAGGATTTGGTACAGTAGGGGGAGGCGTTTTTGAACTTTTAGAGAAACGAAAAGAGGAAATGCCGGATAAAATTGGAGTTGAAGTAGAAATTAAAAAAATATTAGTGCGCGATAAGAGTAAAAAAAGGTTAGGAATAGAACAAGAAGTTTTTACGGATTCTTGGAATGAAATTATAGAAGATGAAGAGATTCAAGTGGTTATTGAAGTGATGGGTGGAATAGAACCAGCGAGAAGTTATATTTTAGAAGCGTTATGTGCGGGGAAACATGTCGTTACGGCAAATAAAGATTTGTTGGCAGAACATGGAAAAGAATTATTAGATACTGCGGCGAAATATGGGTGTGATTTGATGTTTGAAGCGGCTGTGGCAGGTGGGATTCCTATTATCAGACCTATGAAACAGTGTTTGGCAGGAAATGATATTTCGGAAATTATGGGAATTGTTAATGGAACTACGAATTTTATTTTGACCAAGATGAGTGAAGAAGGAATGAGTTATCAGGAGGCGCTTAAGAAGGCGAAGGAACTTGGATATGCGGAGGCAGATCCTACTGCAGATGTAGAGGGGTATGATGCAGGGCGAAAAATTGCGATTATGGCGTCTATCGCGTTTCATTCCAGAGTCACTTTTTTTGATGTGTATATAGAGGGAATTACTAAAATTACGGAAAAAGATATCGCTTATGCAAAGGAACTTGGTATGAGAATAAAGCTTTTGGGAGTTGCGAAGCATATAGAAGAGGGAATTGAGGTAAAGGTGCATCCGATGTTATTATCGAAGGAACATCCTCTGGCAAATGTGGCAGATTCATTTAATGCGGTGTTTGTGCATGGAGATGCATTAGATGATGCGATGTTTATGGGAAGGGGAGCAGGTGCTCTGCCTACTGCGAGTGCGGTAGTTGGAGATCTTATAGATGTCGTTAGAAATATGAAGTTTCATTGTAATGGAAGGATTGGATGTAGCTGTTATAAAGAAGTGCCAGTGAAAAAAATAGAAGAAACCAGCAGTAAGTTTTTTATGAGGTTACAGGTGAAGGATAAGCCGGGAGCTTTAGCAGGTGTGGCAAATGTGTTAGGAAATAGTGGAGTGAGTATTGCACAGGTGGTGCAAAAGGCTGGAGATGGAAGTTTTGCGGAATTAGTGGTGATTACAGATGTGGTACAAGAGGGAAGTTTTCAGGATGCTATTACGATATTAGGGGGAATGTCTATGGTGAAGGAGATTTCTAGTGTGGTTAGGGTATATGCATAGGAGTTGATATTAGAAAGAATATAGGAGAAAGGAAAATGGAAAGAATTGTTTTGTTTACAGGGGGAATTGAAACACAGGAATTTTTTTCAAAAAGGATAGGGGAATTTTTTCAAAAAGAGGGATATGAGGTGTTCTTTTTTGACTTTTTGAGGGAAAGGGAGAGTTTTCTTTCTTTGATGTGGTTTTGTGAGAAGGGAAATACTGTTTTAATCACTTTTAATTTTCAGGGAATTGCAGGGGAGAAGTGTTTTCAGACAGAGAATGGTGGGAATTTTTGGGATGACAGGGAGGTATTTTGTATTAATTTGGTCGTGGATCATCCTTTTTATTATCATGATTATTTGTTGAAAATCCCAAAACGTTATCATCAAATTAGTATTGATAGATTTCATAAGAAGTATTTAGAGAGATTTTATCCAAATGTAAAGAGTTCTTCTTTTTTGGTATTGGCTGGGACGGAATTGGAGGTAAGGGAGAATGAGGTAGAGGATAGAGGGAAGGGGATTATTTTTACTGGGAATTATACGATACCTCAGACTTTTGATAAATATTTCACTTGTAATGGGGAGGAGTATGGGGAATTTTATCGTGGGATGGTAGAGGAGCTTATTGCTCGTCCGGAAAGAACTATGGAAGAGGTAATGGAAGAATATATTTGCGAGGAGATAGGACAGTTAGGGGATGACATCTTGCGTGTTTGTATGAAAAATATGATTTTTATAGATTTATATGTGAGATTTTATTTTCGGGGAGAAGTGGTAAAGGCATTGGTGGACAGTGGGCTGCAGGTACATATTTTGGGGAAAGGGTGGGAATTGTTAAAATGTGAACATCCGGAAAATCTTTTGAGAGAGGGTCAGGTGGATTCTGCTGCTTGCTTGAGGGGAATTAGTAAGGCGAAGATTTCGCTTAATGTGATGCCGTGGTTTAAGGATGGTGCGCATGATAGAATTTTTAATTCTATGTTAAATAAAGCGATGTGTTTGAGCGATGACAGTATTTATTTGAGAGAGGAAATGAAGGAAGGAGAAATGATTTTTTATTCCTTGAAAGAGATAGAGAGAGTGCCAGAGATAGTGAGAAGGTATTTAAAAGATGAAAATGCAAGGAGAGAAGTGGTGGACAAGGGTTATCAAAAGGCGAAAAGAGAACACACTTGGGAATGCCGTGGGAGAGAGATTTTGCGGATAATAAAAGAAGAAGGGAAACGTGTATGAGAGAGAAAGCAGGAAAAATAGAGGGAGATTCTAATAAGAAGGGAAAGCAGGGAGGTGTTTGTAAAAAGTTTTGGGAATGTGGTGGATGTGAATATAAACAGGATAGTTATAAAAGACAATTAAAAGAAAAGCAAAAAAGGTTAGAAGAGTTAATTGGAGGTTTTTGTGAAGTTCACCCTATTGTGGGGATGGAGAATCCGTTTCATTATCGAAATAAAGTTCATGCTGTGGTGGATAGAGATAAAAAAGGGAATGTGATTACGGGAGTTTATAAAGCAGGAACACATATGGTTGTGCCTGTGGATAGTTGTATGATTGAAGATGAAAAAGCGGATGAAATTATTGTGACGATTCGAGGGATGTTGAAATCATTTAAAATAAAAACTTATGATGAGGATACGGAATATGGGCTTTTAAGACATATTTTAATCAGAAAGGGCTTTGCGACAGGAGAGATTATGGTTGTTTTAGTGACAGCTTCTCCTGTTTTTCCTTCTAAAAATAATTTTGTGAAGGCGCTGTTAAAAGTACACCCGGAAATTACTACGATTGTGCAGAATATTAATGGACGGGGGACTAGCATGGTTTTAGGGGAAAAGGAGCATATATTATATGGGAAAGGGTATATTGAAGATAGATTATGTGGGTGTATTTTTCGGATTTCTTCTAAGTCATTTTATCAGGTGAATCCTGTGCAGACGGAAAAGTTGTATAAAAAGGCGATCTCTTTGGCGCAAATTTCTGAAGGTGATCGGGTGATTGATGCGTATTGCGGAGTAGGAACGATTGGATTGATCGCTAGTAAACAAGCAAAAGAAGTTATTGGAGTGGAACTCAATCGAGATGCTGTGAAAGATGCAGTTGCAAACGCAAAGAGAAATGACATAAAAAATGTGAGGTTTTATCAAGCAGATGCAGGGGAATTTCTCACGAAAATGGCGGAAGACGGAGAAAGGGCAGATGTTGTTTTGATAGATCCTCCTAGAAGTGGGAGCACACAGGAATTTATAGATTCTATTTTTAAAATAGAGGCAGGGAGAGTGGTTTATATTTCCTGCAATCCAGAAACATTGAAAAGGGATTTGGAATATTTTAAGAAAAAGGGATATAGAGTAGAAGGATGCTGGGGGTATGATTTGTTTCCATTTACAGGGCATGTTGAGTGTGTTGTGTTGATGTCAAGGGTTGAAGTAGGTGTGTGATAAGGCTTTGATTTCAAGGGATTTGTGGCAGTTAAGTGCGATTTTACGGCGTTTTCAATCCTGCCAAATTCCCTGAAATTAAGGCTTAGGGAACATATCGAATGGCATAGTTGAGTTGACAGAATGGATATATTATAGGGTTGTGTAGACAGGATTATTGTGGTTGATAGGATTGATGTATAGGCTAATCGCCATCCGGGAAAAACTAATTAGTGATAATTAGTCGAGAACGGATAGGTGAAAAATATGCCAAATAATCCAAAGGTTCATTACATTCCTGCAAACCCTCCGAAGAGAGAAAAGAGGGTCGGAATTTACTGCCGTGTAAGCACAAACAGCATGGAGCAGCTCCAAAGCTTGACTGCCCGGGTATCTCATTTGACAAGATTAACAGCCACTGTACCACAATGGCTGTTGTCAGATATTTATATGGATATTGCAACAAGTAAGATAGGCTCATCACGAAAAGAGTTTAATCGGATGCTTGAGGATTACAAATCTCATAAGCTGGAGATAGTCATAACGAAAGATGTCAGCAGGTTCGGAAGAGATACCGTTGAAGTTTTAGATGCTTTTAATCAATTAAAAGTGTTAGGTGTTCGTGTGATATTTGAAGGAAATAGCTTAGACACAGCCAATACTAACAGTGACTTGATGGTGTACTGTAATTGAGTCCATTGCACAAGCTGAAAATGAATCAAGAAGTGAAAATATTAAATGGGGCATTAAGCAACGGGCAGCAGCCGGAACTTCAAAACTTTATGATAGAAAGTGTTATGGCTACAAACATAATGAGGATGGTCATTTAGTAATTGATGAAGAAACAGCTAAAAATATTAAATTGATATATGACTTATATCTCAGTGGTCAAAGTGTTGTTGGTATCATTAAGGAGCTTGAAAAACGGAAAATTCTCTCGCCTACCGGAAAAGCGAAGTGGTGCAAGAGAACTATTGATGTTATGCTGAATAACCGGGAATACACGGGCTGCCTTGTGAACTTCAAGACCACCACCCAATCCTACAAGTGCAGCAAGATTATCTACAACAGCGAGGACAAACAGGCAATCTTCGAGAACCACCACGAGCAGATAATCGACAAGGACACATGGGAGCGTGTGCAGGAGCTACGCAAGCAGCGCAAACGCCCTAACCGCTATGATGAAGTGGGCTTGTTCTCCGGCATACTGTTTTGTGCGGATTGCGGCAGCGTCATGTAGCAGCAGAGGTATCAGACGGACAAACGGTGGCAGGACTGCTATATATGCGGCAGCTACAAGAAGCGCACCCCTCTCGGTTGTGTTAAGTGTGGTAACTCAACTTTAACCGATTTGGCCTCATCCTTCTACTCTTTTCTTCCCCTACTGTCCAACTTGTATTGTACTCCTACACAACTACACATGACAAACAGACGGATGGCTACTTGCCATTGCAGGGCAGCCGTAGTATAATATTCCGTCATAATAGTAAGGGAGGTGGATCATTCCATGCTGCGTATTGCCATCTGCGATGATGACAGCGCCACCGTCCAATCCAACCGAAGCATCGCGGAGGACTGCCTGAAGCAATGTGGGAGCGCCGGTGAAATTGCCGCCTATACCCACAGCGACAATCTCCTCTACGACATCACCGAGGATGGATTTTTCTTTGACCTGATCCTGCTGGACATTGAAATGCCTGGCAGCACCGGGATGGAGCTGGCCGGGAAGATCAGGCCCTGCCTGCCCAATGTGAAGATCATCTTCATTACCTCCCATGTGGAGTACGCCATCGACGCCTTTGAGCTATCCATCTTCCGGTACGTCCCCAAGAACGACATCGCCCGGCGGCTCCCCGGAGCGATTTGCGACGCCATCCGGCTGATCGAGCTGGAGGAAGGGAAGTTCTACACCATCCAGACCAACAGCCGCCTGGAGAAAATCCCGCATAAGGAGATTCTTTACCTTTCGCGGGACGGCAAGAACACCAGCATCGCCACCGCAGGCGGGGCGGCCAAGGTGCGAAAGAGCTTACAGCAGGTCTATGAGGAGCTGTCCGCAGAGGAATTTATCTTCATCGACCGGGGCTGCATCGTCAACATGATCCATGTCATGCAGGTCAAGGAGGGCACGGTTGTGCTGAAAAACGGCGACGCCCTCCCCATCAGCCGCTCCCACCTGCAAGAGGTAAAAGCGCAGATCAACGCCTATTGGGGGGCGCATATATGACGGACGTGTTTCTGCTGCTCTCCGGCATATTGACCGGGGCGGTGCGTGTGCTTGCGGGACTGACTCTCAGTCACCGCCTGCTGTCCATAAAAAGGCCAGATCGAAAAAGCATCTCGGCAGGACTGGCCGGGGCGCTGGTTCTCACGGTTCTGCTATCCTTGCTCCATGCGCCGGATTTCTACCGGATGGCTCTGGAGGCGGTGCTGATTGCCGCCTGCACCCACCGGCTGCAAGGGGCCGGGCTGAGAATGGGCCTGTTTGTCGGCATCTTTTACGAGATTGGCGTCTCCTTCTGGTCGTTTCTCCTGCCGGCATGGATGGGCGTGCTGTTCCGTTCCCAGGATTTCCTCAATACCGGAACGCTGGCCGGACAGTCCGCCCTCTGGCTGCTCCACGGGCTGCTGGCCGTTTTGGCGGTCTGGCTCTCCAGAGGTCGGAAAATCAACCGCAAATCCGCGTTCCAGGCCGTCTCCGCGCTTACGCTGGCGGGATTCCTCGGAGTCATCACTCTGTCGGAACAGACGGTTCTGGCAATCCCTGATGACACCCTCTATATGTGGACCATCCTGGCGGTTGTGCTGATGATGTCGGTGCTGGTGTTCAACATCAACCGACAGTATGAGGTGGAAAAGGAGCTGGCAAGGCTGAAATCGGAGCAGGCCGAGCTGCTGGAGCGGGACTACACCGCTGTCAACCGGGCCTACCAGGTCAACGCCAAGCTGTTCCATGACCTCCACAACCACATCGGCGTCCTGCGGCAGTTCCTCACCCTTGAGAAGTATGGGGAGGCTGTCCGCTACCTGGATGAATTGCAGGCCCCTGTGCGGAACCTGACCGCCACCGTCTGGACAGGGGACGAGACGGCGGACTACCTCATTAACAGCAAGGCGGCTATGGCGGAGGAGGCGGGCATCCGGTTCCAGGCCCAGGTGGAGTTCCCCCGCCGTACCAACATCCGCAGCGTGGACCTGTGCGCGATTTTAGGGAACCTGCTGGACAACGCCATCGAGGCGGCCCGGCAGGTGACGGACCCATCGGGCCGCACGGTGGCCCTCACCATCCGCCGTATCCACCAGATGCTGGTCATCAAGGTGGAGAACAGCTTTGCCGCCGCCCCTGTCCAGGAGGGCGGCGAACTGAAAACCACCAAGACCGAGGGCGGCCTCCACGGCTGGGGCCTGAAAAGCGCCCAGACCGCCGCGGAAAAGTACGACGGCATGGTGCAGGCGGGCGTCTCCGGGGAGGTGTTCCGGGCGGTGGCTACACTGTCCTATCAGGGAATGGAGGATATTCATGAGTAAATATAACGCTTTATCGACACAGAAAACACTGCTTTGAAAGCAGGCGTCACAGAGGAAGGGATATGCAACAGAAATGCTCCGTCTGCTGGTGCCGATTGCGACGGACGCAGGAATGAAAGAGTTGCATTTGTCTGTTGAACGTGATAATGAGGCCTCTATCAAAACAATCCTGCGAAATGGCGGAAAATACGAACGGAGCTTTGAGTTTGATGGTAAACAAGCGGATATATACAAGATTGTTCTAACTTCTAAGTGAGGAATACTATGAGCAAAAGGAAAAGCGTTCTGAAAATAATTTCTATTGGAATCTCTGCAGTGCTGATGTTGCTGCTCACCGTATATATCAATCACCAGCTCCGGTTAAATGCAGAAGCAGAATTGCGTTTACCCTTGGGGCAGATGGTTGAAGTTGACGGACACAGTATGAGTATCTATGTGGAGGGGACCGGCGAAACAACGCTGGTTTTCATGTCAGGCGGGGGCACCTGCTCTCCCATATTGGATTTCAAGTCCCTCTATTCTCTTTTAAGCGATCAATACCGGATTGCAGTTGTAGAGAAATTCGGATACGGTTTCAGCGATGTTGTCGATACGGACAGAGACATTGATTCCATACTGGAGGATACCAGAACCGCTCTGGCCGCCGCAGGATTAAATGCGCCCTACGTTCTTTGCCCCCACTCCATGTCAGGACTTGAAGCCCTCTATTGGGCGCGGAAATATCCGGACGAGGTATCCGCAATTATTGGACTTGATATGGCGGTGCCGGAGTATTACGATACCATGGACATCAATATACCGCTGATGCGCATGGCAGGCTGGGCGGCTCATGTAGGTATCACCCGCTTAGTCCCTGGCATCTCGGACAGTGACGCCATCCAGTACGGCACATTGTCAGAGAATGAAAAGGAAATTTACAGAGCCGTTTTTTTCAGCCGGACTGCGACTGTGACTATGCTGAACGAAATGAAGCGGGTGAAGGAGAACGCTGAAAAAGTGGACAGTATGGGGGTTCCGCAGCTGCCAATGCTCCTGTTTCTTTCGGACGGCTCCGGCGGAACAGGCTTTGATAAAGAGACATGGAGAAAAATCCCGATCCAATACCTTTCACAAGTTGAAGGCGGGGAATATATCGAATTAGACTGCCCCCATTATGTTCACGATTATGCGTACAAAGCAATCAGTGAACAGATCATTGCGTTCCTGTTGGCACGATAAATTTGTAACAAAGCCGTTTATGGCAGCGAATTTGATTGCCGCGTTTTTGTTTGGTATTTGCCACATCGTCATGCCGTTCAGAAGCTATATGAACGGAGAAATGTCATTTGCGGCAATGGCCCTAATGAGTGTTGGTTATATTATCCTTGCCGGAATTATGGGGTCTTCTTTACCGTATAACAGGGAACCTGTGGTTAGGACTTGGCGACCACCTGTTCAATAATACCATTGCCACCAATATGCTGCATGTCGTTTCTCCAACGGGCCCGGATGAATTGCAGATTGTCCGGATCATGGCTGCGCAGCTTATTTCTTTTGCTTTTGTGCTGGCAATCTATATTGGGAAAAACAGGAAGGACAGTGTCCGCATAGAGGAGATTCAAGGAAAATGATCATTCTGATAACGGGAGCATCACACACCGGAAAGACGGCCCTTGCGCAGAAATTGCTCGAAGAATATAAATATCCCTACTTATCAATCGACCATTTGAAAATGGGGCTGATTCGGAGCGGAAATACAGAGCTTACGCCACTGAGCGCGGATGCTGATCTGACGGCATATTTATGGCCTATCGTTCGTGAAATAATCAAAACTACCGTAGAGAACAGGCAAAACCTGATCGTCGAGGGGTGCTATATTCCTTTTGATTGGAAAAAGGATTTTGGGGAAGAGCACCTCAACTATATCAAGTATGTTTGCCTGGTTATGAGTGAAGGCTATATAAGAAATCACTTTGCTGACATAAAGGAATACGCAAGCGTGATTGAAAATCGTTTGGATGATCGAGGCTGCACAATGGAGGGCGTGCTTGCCGACAATGCACGGATGTGGGAACTCGTCCTCAAATATGCGGTGAACTATGTACTGATCGACGATGAATACGATATTCCCCTGGAATTTTAGCTTACCGGGCGCTTACCCTCTGCGGGTAAGCGCCCCTTTTCGCGGTCAAAAACCAACCGTTTGCGGACATTACCGCACAGCGCCCGGTTTTCTGCTATGATGCAGATACATCAAAGGAAGCACTGCTTCAAGGAGGAAACGGTTATGCGTCATGTCTATATTCGTGGTATCCTGGCTCTGATCTGGCTGGCGGCAGCGGTCGTCAGCGGCCTGTCCGGCAATTTGGAGATGACAGGGCTCTATGTTCTGATGGGGGCGGCCTTCGGGTATTCCGCCTGGGCCTCCTGGAAAAAGGCAAAGAACGACAAAAGGGGGAACTGACCGTGGGCGAAAATATCCTGGAGCTGCAAAACCTCAGCGCCTGGTACAGCGAGGGGAAGAACGTGCTGTCCGGCTTTTCCCTCCAGCTGCGGCCCCATGAAGTGGTGGGGCTGATCGGCCTGAACGGGGCCGGCAAGACCACCTTTCTGAAAACCCTGTCCGGCCTCCATGAGGGTTTCCGCTGCGACGGCATCCGCCTGAACGGCCAGCCGGCCACCTTCCGAGATAAGGGCTTCAAGCTGTGCCGGTACACCGTCTTTGCCGAGGACAACTCCTTTCAGTATTTCACCTTTCGGGAGTACCTGTCCTATGTGGCGGCGGCGTACAAAATGAAATTGCCCGACGTGGCGGAACTGGTGCGGGGCTTTCACTTCGAGGACTACACCGACGCCCTGCTGAAAGACCTGTCCACCGGCAATAAGAAAAAAGCGTTCCTGATCACCGCCTTCGCCCTGAAACGGCCGCTCCTCCTGCTGGATGAGCCGGTGAACGGACTGGACTTCCAGAGCACGGAGTACCTGTACCATCTGATCGCCGAGTACAAAGAGTACGGGACGGTCCTGTTCTCCTCCCACATCCTGGAGAGCATCACCCTGACCTCCGACCGGGTGCTGGTGCTGGAGGACGGGCAGATCCGCCGGAGCTTTGAGGGCGGCGAGATCAACGCCGCCAACATTCGGGAGGCCCTGCATGATGAAAATGAGCTTTGAAGTCACCGCCAAAAAGCTGTTTGGCGTGAAATATGAGCGGCTGATTCGGACGCTCTTTCTGGAGCTGGCAGTCTTTTGGGGGCTGCACATCGCCGGGTTCCAGGTAGAGATTGCCCCCTTCATCTTGTACCTGATGGCCGGCGCCTTCTCCGCCGGGGTCATGTGGCAGGCCCTCTCCTCTGACGGCAACCGGGCCAACATGGAAAATATGCTTATGCTCCCCTTTGAGGGCCGAACCCTGGTGTTTTCCTATGTGGCCGCCCTGGGGGCCTATACGGTGCTCACCAAAACCGCCGGACTGCTGGCGGTGGTCTGGGCAGTCGGCCACTGGAGCTGGGCGGAGATTTTGGGGAGTATCCTCTGCGCCCTGACCGCCATTGTGATCGTATCCTGTCTCTATCCCCTGCGCCTGGGTCGTACAGATGCCTACGCCTTTTATGTCCGGCCAGCCAGCCGCAGGCGGACGGGCAAATCCCAC
>OFFB01001909.1_pt1 | contig 10901 bp, 11 predicted proteins | sample 1521281 | NCBI WGS metagenome assembly OFFB01 (sample SAMEA3504109, study PRJEB24116) | mouse gut metagenome | biome: mouse gut; feature: mouse-associated habitat; material: faeces | place: Denmark | collected 2011
GCAAGGCGGCGGCTTTCTCTTTCAGTTCCTTTTGCTCGGCTTCGTAGTCTGCCGAAAGCTCCGTGAAACGCTCGTCCGATATGCGCCCGGTCACGCTGTCCTCATACAGCCGCTTGAAGATAGCGGAGAGTTCCGCAATCCTTTTTTCTGCCGCTTCCAGCTCTTTCTTCTTGGCGGCGTTCCGGCGTTTTCCCCCGTCCTCGTTCTGCTCGGTTAGGTGCTTCATAAACCGGGCTTCATGCTTGGCGGCGTACTGTGTGATTTTCCGTAAGTTTTCGGTCACGCCCTCGGTCAAAAGGTCGGTGCGGATAAAGTGCGCCGTACAGTCTGCCGTTCGCTTCTTGTAGCTGCCGCAGATGTAGCAGTCCTGTTTCCGCTTGTCCGTCTGATACCTCTGCTGGTACATGACGCTTCCGCAGTCGGCACAAAAGACTATGCCGGAGAACAAGCCCACTTCATCATAGCGGTTGGGGCGTTTCCTCTGCTTGCGTAGCTCCTGCACCCGTTCCCACGTTTCCCGGTCAATGATGATTTCGTGGTGGTTCTCAAAAACCGCCTGTTTTTCTTCCGGGTTCTCCTTGCTCTGCTTCACCTTGTAGGAAACTTTCTCGGTCTTGAAGTTCACAAGGCAGCCCGTGTATTCCCGGTTTTCAAGGATATGTACCACGGTGTTCGCCGCCCATTTGCACTCATAGCCGGGGTGGTAGCGGCGTGTGCTTCCCGTCCGGCGGTATTCCAGCGTTCCCGGCGTGGGGATTTCCTGCTCCGTGAGCATACGGGCTATCTTGGTCGGTCCGTTCCCGGCAAGGCAAAGGCTGTAAATCTGCTTCACCACGGGGGCGGCTTCCTCGTCAATGATGAAATTTTCGTCCTCGTCCATGAGGTAGCCGTACACGGGCTTGCTTGTGACGGGCTTCCCGCTCATGCCTTTTGACCGCTTCACGGCTCTGATTTTCTTGCTCGTATCCCTCACCAGCCATTCGTTAAAAATGTTACGCAAGGGGGCAAAATCGTTGTCGCCCTGTGCGCTGTCAACGCCGTCATTGATGGCAATGAAACGGACGCCGTTCTGTGGGAAAATCATTTCCGTGTACATTCCCACTTGCAGATAGTTTCGCCCTAACCGTGACATATCTTTTACGATAACCGTTCCCACAAGCCCCGCTTCAATGTCGGCAAGCATGGACTGGAAGCCGGGTCTTTGGAAATTTGCCCCGGAGAATCCGTCGTCCGTGTACCATTTGAGGTTGGAAAAGCCGTTCTGTTTTGCGTAGGCTTCAAGGATTCGCTTCTGGTTGCTTATGGAGTTGGATTCGCCTTGAAGCGTGTCCTCGTGCGACAATCTCGGATATAGGGCGGTAATCAGTTTTTGGGTGGTCTGTCTTGTCATGGTTTCCTCCATTTCCGACAGCCAGCCCCACTATTCCGTAGGTTTATTATACCATAGGGCGGGGCTTGCTGTACAGTCCTTTTTGCTACTTTATGTCGAAAAATATCACATTATTTTATTAAGGCTTATCGCATTACATAGCGTGTGCGGCTGTTCCCCCGGCTGCGCTTTCGGCTTCCAGCACTTTCATCATCTTGTCGGCGGCGGTGGCGGTCGTGCCTTGCTTGAAGTAGCCGGAAACCACAAGGACGGTGTTCCCCCGGCGTACCTCGGTCACGCAATCCGGGCGGCGGGCGGTAGTGGCGGTGCTTCTGTTGGGGGTGTCGGTCATAGGCTCTCCTTTCTGTTCAGCAGCGTTTTAAGGCGTTCCATTTTCGCCTGTGCGTGGGCTTTTCTGAAATTCTCCCCGGTAAAGCGGACAGGGGTACACATATCCGTAAGGCGGTCATAAATCCGGGCGTGTGGCGTGTCCTCCGGGTTCTGCAATTCTTCCAGCGTCAAATTTGTGGTGACAATCAGCGGCTTGCCGCTTCGGTAGCGGCTGTCTATCACGTTGTAGACCTGTTCAAGCCCGTATTCCGTTCCCCGCTCCATGCCGAAATCGTCAAGGATAAGCAAAGGAAAACTGCAAAGACGGGCTATGTAGTCGTTGCGGTCTTTGAAACTGGCGGCAAGGTCATTCAATATCGCCGCAAAGTTCGTCATACGCACGGAAACTTCACGCTCCATAAGGGCGTTAGCGATACACCCGGCAAAATAGCTTTTCCCTGTGCCGACACTTCCCCACAAAATAAGTCCGTGGTTCTCGTCTTTCATCTGCTCCCAACGCTCCACATAGGAATAGGCGTTGTGCATTTGGGGGCATTTCCCGTTGTCGTTCTTAAAGTTCCATTCCCTCATAGCCGGGTCGGTGAAGCCCTTTCTTTTCAGCCGCTCCACTTCTTCCCGGTGTCTGTGTTCCCGGTCGGCGGCTTCCCGTTTTTCCCGGTCTGCCCGCTGGCAGTCACATTCTTTGGGGTGGCGGTCACGTCCGAAAAGCGTCCTGCCCTCTGCAAAATAGGCTTCTTTGGGCTGGCGGCATTTCCCGCAGTATAAAAGCCCGTCCTCCCCGGTGTAGTCCTCCGGCTCTGCTTCTGTGGCAAGCCGGAAAATGGCGTTATCGTAATCACTCATAAACAATCGTCCTCCTTGTCAATGGTCTTTCCCACGCCCTGTTTACAGGGCGTTGTATCTCTGCTGTCAAAGGCTCTCGCCCTCTTTGTAGGAATAATCGGGGATTCCCTTTTTCGGCTTCCCCTTTGCCCTGTCATCAGCCGCCCAACGCCGGATAGTGGCGGCATGGTTCTTGTATTTCTTCCCGCTGGAAGCGATATAGCCGGATAAGCGGTCTATGTAATACTCCCATTTGCCGGGAAGTTCCTCTTGCAGCTCCGCAAGCTCTTTTTCTGACAGGAATACATTTTCATATCTGCCAAAAGGGGCGGGGGCTGTCTGTCCTGTTTTTATCTCTCCCTCTCTCTTTATCTCTAACTCTATATCTATCTCTTTCTCTATCTCTATCTCTGGTGGACAAATGTCCGCCCCGTCTGGTGGACGTTTGTCCGCCACGGCTTCCGGCAATGCCTTTTGTTCCTGCAAAGCCAGCCTTGCACGGCGTTTCCGCTCCCCCTCGGTAGAGGACTGACCGATTAAAAGTTCAATGTTGCTCATGTACAAAGCCCCGTTCTGCAAGGGTTCTACAAGCCCCAGTTTCATAAAAATCTGCAAAGCCCTCTCCACTGTGCCGACTTGCTGGCGGGTGATTGTGGCTATCATCTGTGCGGTGTAGGGGATATTCTCGTCAAGCTGGAGCTTTCCCCCGTTTTTCAGCGATTTTAGGTACAGCTTCAAGAGAATGTTTGAGTAGAGCATACCGTCCTGCATACTTTCCAGCAGCACGATAGCGTCCTCGTCAAAATAGCTCTCTTTCAGCTTTAGGTAGTAATATTTGCGGTTGTCTGCCATTCGTTCCTCCTTTGGTTCTGTTTTGGGCTTCTGTTACGCATTTAGGGCGGCTTTTTTGGGGGTAAAGGATAAAAGTACCGCATACCCTTTGAGGGCGGTCAAAAAAGCCTTGATTTACGGGGGTTTGGAAGTTCCTAAAGCGTGACATATAAGCCTTTGTTTCCGCTTGCGCTGTGCGGCTTTGGCTCTTTTCATGCGTCCGGCACAATCCGGGCAGTATTTCCCACGGTTTGATTTGGGGAGAAAATACCCGCCGCACTCGGTACAGCGTTTCCTCTCTGCCCGGTGGAGCAGGGCGGCTTCCAGTTTCCCGTCAAGGGGAAGCACGGCAATCCGAAACCAGCGGCAGAGAAGCGAATAGCTGATACTCTGCACACATACGCAAGGCTCGCCGCCGTCCAGTAAAATACAGTTGCCGTTATCGTAATTACAGCACTCATGCACAAGGCGGCGGGCGGTTCTGTACTGTGGGTAGTCCATTTGCGGTATCTTATCTTTCATGGTCTTTCCCCTTTCCCCGTTCCGGCTCACGCCTTAAAATCTGCTCGATATTGCTCTTTACGGTCTGTAACTCTTTGGTTCGCTCCCTCTTTTCCCGGTACTCGTTGTAAAGGGCGTTCTTTTCCCTCATAAGCTGCTCAATCTCGGCTTGTAAGGCTTTGGACGCTGGCAGCTTGGAAATGCCCTGTGCCTTGAAATACCGGGTGGCGGCTTCGGCTATGATAAAATCGCTTTCGTGCTGTTCCCGGTAGGCTCTCCGGGCTTTCTCGGTTTTCTGCGCTTTCAGCCCGTCACGGGTGGGCTTGGTCTTGATGTAGGCTAATAGCTGTTTCTGTAAGTCCTTTTTCTCCCGCAAAGTGCTTTCCACGGCTTTCAGTTCCGCATGGACGCTGTTCAGTTCCGCACTGGCGGCGGCAAGGGCGGCTTCCAGTTCTTCCGGGGAAGCAAAGCCGGATTCCCCGTAAATGCTCATGGTCGCCGCCATTTGCTTTAGGTTGTGGACTGCCGCCCAGCGGTCATATCCTGCGCCTTTCCCCTCTGCCCGTTTTGCTTCCCGGTCTACCATGCGTTGAACGCTGTCCTGTTTCGGTGTATTTATAGCGGCTTTATTCCGCTGTAAACGGTCTTTTAGACTGCGGGGGTATTCCTGTCGGGGTAAGGGCTTTTCGGCGGCTCTTGCGGCGTTCTGTGCGTTTATGGTGAGTGTTTCCAGTACGGCGGCACGGTCAAAATCATCACCCAGTTTCCGGGCGGTGATGGGCTTCGTCCTGTCCGGCGTGAGATACGATAATCTCCCCCGGCTCTCCTTGACGGTCACGCCCTGTTGTAGCAGCTTCCCGGAAAAATCCTCAAAGGAAACGGCAGAGGACAGGGCGGTGCGGATTGTGCGCCGTAGCTTCTCCTTGTCGGTTTCAAATTTTGTGACTTTGGGCGGGTCATCTGCGGCGGCAAGGGAAGCGTTCTCTTTATCCAGTGCGGCTTGTCCTTTCCGCTTCGCCCAATACTCACGCTCGGTAACTCGGTTCTTGCTCCCGTTCAGCAAGTCAATCTGATAGAGGTTTTCCCGGTGGCACATCTCCATGACTTCCGCTTTGAAATACTCCATAGCTGCGTCCGTACAGCGGTGCTTACAGCCCTCCCTTGTGTCGGCTGGTCTTTCCATGTAGGGAAGTAGCGGCACTTCCGCAATCCGCAAAGAATTGATTACGATATGCACATGAATGTTGCCGCTGTGGTTATGCCCGTCCGGGTGGGTGCATTCCTTACAAGTCTGTCGGCTCGGCGTCTATGCATCTGGCTCTTTGATGATGTATTTGTTCTTCCCTACAAATGGAAATTTGAATTATCTTTTAACATAATTTTGATATGGCTTATCATTAAGTGATACTTTACAGCCTAATTTTTTAGCAAATACTTTCATGAACAATTTATTTAATGGACTTACTACATTGTTGAGAAAGATTTCTTTTTTAGAAAAATATTCTGGTTTAGCAAAGTCATTTACCGCTTCTTTATTAAAATAATTATTTTGAGCATAATATTTCCCCATGTTATAAAAAGGTTCTACCATTTGTTTTCCCATTTTGCTGCCTATAAAACTTACTGCAAACATACCACCTTTTAATAGCGTTCCGTTGTACTCACATCCTAATAAAGATGGTAATGTTTCTAAATATGATTCACAACACCTTAATTGGGATGCCTCTGCAAACCCACTTTGTAATAAAAATCCTATTTTGGTATTACAATTTTGCTTTGGTTTTAATGTTTCTAAAAATTCTGCCATAATTCCGGGAATACACTCTACATATAATGGTAAAGCAAACAAAATATTATCATTTTCATAGAATTTTTCTCTCATACTTTCCCATTCATTTCTTTTATATAAATATAATGTTTCCGTTGTATTTCCATTATACTCATATCCCTTTTTTAATTCATCTAATATTTTATCTGTATTACTTTTTTCTTTCGCCCTCGGAGTACAACTAACAATTAATAAGTGCATTTAAAATTTCCTCCTCATTCTCAATATTGTATGTGCCAATCGATGTTCCGTCCAAATTTATCATAACTCTTTCAAGCCATTTTTCTAAAAATTCCCGATTCCCATTTCCTTTATATATTAACCCCATTTTATAATGTTTTTTATATCTAAGGCAATGCCTCATTTGTCCATTTTTAAATCGTAAATTCATTGTCAAAAGAGGTAATATTCTATCAAAAATATTTTTTAACTTATACGATACAAAGCCTAATCTTAAATCTGTTATAAAAACAACTTGTTTTGCTTGCAAAAATTTGATCAGCAATCTTTCATAATCATCTTTTATAGTGCATATTCCCGGTGTTACAAGCCAACAACGATTACAACCTATGCAGCCTTTTATATTCATGTCTTCTGCATAAATAACCTCAACATTATTTATGTTTTTTTGTATATTTTCAATTATTTTTTTGTTATATAAATCATCTTTCTTAAGTGTTGAAATAATTAAATTCATAACATCATCTCCCTTTCAAATTATGGTTTGCCGCTTTGTTAATCAGCTTTGCATTTTTGCTTATTCTCATCCCTTGCTTCCTTACCGAAAAAGTATTTGTGTTGCTTTTTCATAATAAGCTTCCTTCTTCTATCAGATGCATTGCTCCAAAATAGGCATTTGACAATGTATTTATACAATATGCTTCATCATAAACCATTGCATTATTAGCAAGCAGACTGGCTATTCCATGTGTTACTAAAAAAATTTGAGAAAATATACTAAATACCTGTTGATTGTCTGCCTTTGCTTGTATCTTCAAAACAGAAAATACAGAACCTAAATTTTCCTCTGTAAGCCAATCAGAAAGAGGGGCACCTGTATAATAGTTTGAGTGAAAAAGAAAGCGAAAAAGATTTTTTTCTTCTACGGCAAATTGAATATATCTCATACCCATTTCCAACATAGGTCGTTCGTAGTTGCCGCTTAAATTTGTCACATAGTTAATATGAAATTCGCTTCCTTTTTTATGAGCAGCAATCCGAACATCTTCAATTCTCTTAAAATGATATAAAACAGGCTGCGTTGAACAACCAAGTTTTTGTGAAACTGTCCGGGCATTTATGTTTTCTGCGCCCATTTCTTTTGCAATTTCAAAAGCTGCGTCTATAATCATTTCTTTTGTGACTTTCGCGATTGCTGGCATATTCGCACCTCCATTTATAATTCTTCTTATATATATCTATAGTTATACATAATTCAAATTATAAATCAGGTTAATCTCTCTGTCAATCCCTATTGCTAAACTTTCACCCAATTTTTACCTTTCCGAAAAACGGTATAGCGTAATTGAGAATTATTTTGGCTAACTGATAGAACAGTGTAGACATATCCAAAAAGAAGGGTGAACATATCGTGGTCAAGCGTTTTTGTAACACTTGTATCTTTATAATTTTAATAAGTATCTAAATCAGCCAGTATTTCAAGATTCGCCCTCTCATATTCATTCAATATACTATCGTCAAAATTTGTACCGTCACAAGTTGGGCTGTACCAAATACACCCCATAAAATAGTTGTATAAATCTACATCTGCAAATATATATCCATGCCTTGCATAGATTTCATTTTTGGCTAAATGGATTACCAGCATTGGCTCACTTTCAAATTCCTCTTTTGTATAGTATTTCCTATCCGTTTCAAACAACGGTTCCATCACATTTGAAATATCCCGTACTTCCCTGACATTTTCCCAATAATCAATTATTTCAGAATAATAGGCACTGGCTTTATAATATTGGCTTCTTTCATTAACTGCGCTTATCATTTCTTCCTCTGTCCATGACGAATGATAACCCGAATCAACAACAACGCCAATCTCTGTAATATTCTCTTTCTCCCTTATCAGCTCAAAAGTACCATTGATACCATAATCACTGCCATGAGCTGCATTTTTATCATTCAATACCTCTACATATATGCTGTCACTTAGAAACTGAATATGCAATGTTCCGCTGTTTCCCCATTCATCATCCGTATAATCAAAATATAATTCTGCCTGTTCAATTTTTCCGCTAATCTCCTCAATCGTGGCGAATCGTTCTGTTATTTCCTGCTGTGAAAAAAGAGTTCCCGAAAATTGATTATCTTCTGTAATTGTACAGGATAATTCAATTCCTCCTTCGGCTAAAATCTGTTCATGTGTCTTTCCCTCGCAAGACCAATAACCGCTGTATTCCACAAAATTAATATTTTGCCAGCTTTCAGATTCACCTGCATAAACTATCTGCGAATCTGCCACTCCACTTTCACTAACATCCTCCACTTTTACAGGCTCCTCATCCGTTAATTGTTTTCTCTCTTTCTTACCATCAAAGAACAGAATAATCTGCTCATCGAGCTGTTCATCTCCGGACAAAATAACTGCCACATAATCCTCATGCCATGTAACCTCCCATATGCTGCTGCGTATGCTTCTGCCATCATCAAACAATTCAAAGTCTACTTGAGATATTCTGCTTTTCCCCTCATAAAGAATCAGCCTGCCTGAAGCCGAACCAAACGAAAAATCAGCCTCTCCAACAGCCTGTAAAACCAGCTCATAGGTTCCATCTGGTGAAACAGATGTGTCTGCCTCCGTTACTTTGTAATTTGACACATAGACAAACCTTCCCCAAAACACAGCGATTATAATAAAGGTGGCAGCCACAAAGCCTAATACAAATTTCATTATCTTTTTCATTTCTCCATATCCCTTCTTCTGCAAGTTCTGTTCTTCTTCTGTCGTCAAAATACTGACAGGTTCCGATACCTCTGGTAATTCATTGCTGCATCCAGCCATTACCAAAACAGCAAAGCCACTTCCTCCTCTTTACATCTTCCACCATGCCAAATGTGTAAGATTTTGAATTGAAAAAAATGATGTGTGCTATTAAAATATTGCATCTGTAAAATTTGTAAGTCAAGTAAATTATAAAAATTCTATGAATGATACCATCTCAAAACAACAGCCTATCGGCTTATGGGAACAGCGTCACAAATACTATTTGCAGGAATACAAAAAAGTGTTTTATACCTCGCTGCTCACAAGCGGCAAGCTGAGCAGTTATCTTGCAGATATTGAGAAAACGTATGCTTTCTTGTATAATTGAAGCTGAAAAACAAATAGAAAAATTGATATTTGTGCAGGAGGATATTAAAATGGTGCATATAAGAAAAGCAAAAGAAACGGATCGTAAAAATGTAGCTTTATGTATTGCAGAAGGATTTGAAAAGGATTTCTCAATATTATGTAAAGATAATCAAAAAGTGGCAGATGCTATCACAACGGGATTGAATATGGAAAGATTTTATGTGGCAGATATAAAGGGAGATATTGCGGGAGTGTTGGCAATTTCTGATTGCAATGGCAGAGCTGCAAGAGCAGAAAAAGCATCTTTGAAGAAACATTTTGGGTTCATTAAAGGAATTATTGGTACTTTCATTTTGAAAGAAGAATTTGAAAAGCAGCTTGAGTATCCTATTACAACTGGATACATAGAATTTGTTGCAGTACGAAAAAAATACCGCAAACAAGGTATTGCTGCAACTATGCTTCAAGAAAGTATGTTGCTTACAAATTATCAGGATTTTGTGCTTGATGTTACTGATATAAATAATAACGCTATTAAATGTTATACGAGTATCGGGTTTGAGGAATTTAAGCATATTCCAGAAAAACATGGTAAACAAAAAGGGTTTAATGAGAAGATTTTTATGCGGTATTGCCACAAATGAAAAAACACACAGGCAGTATATACATTGTGAAGCAATCCGGCATATGCTATAATTTCAATACAAAAGTTAAAGAATGGCAGAATATAAGAGGAGGTCAATAATGAAAGTGAAAAAAATTGCGTTTTATGGGCTTATGTATCTGCCACTAATAAGTGCTTTATTTGCTTTACAGTTATTACCGGAGCAAATCCCTGCTCATTATGGTTTAAACAATCAGGTAACACGTTGGGGCAGTAAATACGAAGCTCTTATTGTTCCCATTGTCACAGCCATCTTGGGTTACTTTTTTCTAGGAATCGCAAAGACTGCTGCAAAACATGAAGAAAATGGAAACAATAATGAAAATGTCTGTATTGTTGCAGGTATTGCTACACTTATTATTTTTAATGTTATGACAGGATATACTTTATACACTGGTTTTAATAAAGTTGAAAACCTATCATTCAATAAATTTGATATTAATCAATTACTATTTGGAATTTTAGGTATCGCTATGATTATTATAGGGAATATAATGCCAAAATTAAGAATGAATGCGGCTGCCGGACTAAAAACTAAGTGGAGCATGAAAAATGAAACGACATGGAAAAAAAGCCAGCGTTTTGGCGGAATCTCCTACATTATCGGAGGTGTTGTTATCGTTGTGATATGCTTCTTTGTTCAAGGTATTTACTGCTTTCTATCAACGCTAGGAGTAATTGCTATTCTTTTAGTAATTGACGTTTTTTATACCTATAAAATAGCCTGAATAAGATCCTCTTTGGGGGCCAATCCATTCATAAGCCCTTTTAAAACACCACATCACCGGGGAATAGTTTCCTCGCCTACTTTCCTGCATCAACTGCTTTGTTAATACAGGTAATCGCATTCAAACTTCTCGGATAACCAATATAAGGCAAACACTGGGAAACCACCCGGATCAAAAAATCCTTATCGTTTCCCAAATTCATGTTGCCTGTTGCATGGGCCATAAGCTGCGGTTCACATCCTCCCTGAGCAGCTAAAAAGCAGAACGTAATCATTTCCCTTTGCGCCAGATCAAGTCCCGTCCGGGTATAATAATCCCCAAAACAATTTGCCGCCAGCCAGCGGTTGATATGTCCAGCCTTCCATGCTTCTTTCATGTGCCCTCCAAAAATATCTGCCTGTACCTGTATACCCTTTTCAAGGCGGTTTTCCAGCGTTGTCGTGCATTGCCCCTCTAAAGGTAATTTTATACCACGGCTTTCCAAAATAGAATTTGACGCC
>OFFB01001910.1_pt1 | contig 10890 bp, 13 predicted proteins | sample 1521281 | NCBI WGS metagenome assembly OFFB01 (sample SAMEA3504109, study PRJEB24116) | mouse gut metagenome | biome: mouse gut; feature: mouse-associated habitat; material: faeces | place: Denmark | collected 2011
CCGCCATTATGGAACGACTAAGAGGCACTACAATGCGGATAAATGTGGTCCATTGAGAAGCGCCGTCTATTTTTGCCGCTTCTTCCATTGACTTTGGAATACTGTTCTCAAAAAAGTTTCTCACAATAATCATATTTCCAACTGCAACGCCTCCCGGCAGGAAAAGCGCCCACATATTGTTAATCAGTCCTGTCTCTTTTACAATCAAATAGGTAGGAACCATACCGCCGCCAAAATACATTGTAATAATGAAGAAAATGCTTAAGGCCTTTCTTCCGGGAAGTTCTTTAACGCTTAAGGGATAAGCCGCCAGATAAAGAACCACCACCGAAAATACCGTGCCAATGATTGTATATTTAAAGCTGTTGAAAAGGCCGGTTAAAATAGCAGGATCTGCAAACACAGCCTTATATCCCTCTAAAGTAAACTGACTCGGCAGAAGGAAGGTCTTGCCTGCATATACATCATAGGGATTTGACACAGAAGCAATCAGTACATAGTACAATGGATACGCAACAACAAACAAAATAATAGCACAGATAATAACAAGTATAATGTCACTGCTTTTTTCAGAAAGTCCTGTCAGCTTTCCTGATTTTGTATTTTCTTTCATGCCGCACCTCCTATATAAAACTGGTGTCTTCGGATATCTTACCCGCCACCTTATTAACCACAATTAACAAAATAATGTTAATTACCGTATTAAACAAACCAACTGCCGTAGAGTAACTGTATTTAGCATTTTCAATACCCTGCTGATAAACATAAACAGCAATCACATCACTTGTAGCTTTATTTAAATCCGTCTGCAAAAGCCAGACTTTTTCAAATCCGACATTCATAAGACCGCCAGCACTCATAATCAGATTTAAAACCATAATAGAAGTTAATTCAGGTATGTCAATATGTCTGATTCTCTGAAACAAAGATGCTCCATCCACCTTTGCCGCTTCATAAAGAGACGTATCAACATTAGCTAACGTTGCCATATAAACAATAATTCCCCAGCCTGCATCCTGCCAGATTCCGGATGCAATGTAAATCGTGCGGAAAGCAGCAGATTCTGTCAAAAAATCGATGGAAGTTCCTGCGATCAGGTTGATCAAACCGCCTGAAGGGCTTAAAAAAATACGAATCATACCACAGACAACCATAATGGAAATAAAGTGGGGTGCATAAAGTACTGTCTGAGTTACCCTTTTAAATTTCTGAAACCGCATTTGGTTCAGCATAAGCGCCAGAATGATCGGAATTGGAAATCCCCAGAGCAAACTATAAAAGCTCAATAATATTGTATTCTTCATCATACGTCCAAAAGTTGGTGCACTGAAAAACCGTTGAAACCATTCCAGACCAACCCATTCACTCCCCGTAAATCCCCGACTGGCTTTATAATCCCTAAAAGCAATTTGTATGCCATACATAGGTATGTACTTATAAATAATTGTGAGTGCCACCGGAATCAAGAGCATTGCATAAAGCTGCCAGTTGTCCCGTATACGCCTCCCAAGAGCCCCCTTTGGTGCTGCCGACCTGTTTTTACTCATATTTTTCTCTCCTTTCTCGTCGGACGATATAACCTCATAAATTTTATCTGTTTATTTTTTGTTTTAACGCGCGCTTTATGAAACGTTATTTCTATTTCACTTATAAAACTATCACTTTATTTAAATTCAGTCAATGTGTTTCTCGAATTTTATTGTGTATTGATTCATTTTTGTATATTTATTACAATTTAATTTGTGCATATTGACTATATTTCCACCCACACTATCTATGTAACGTTTCATTATTTTCATGAAACAATCTTTACAAATAATATTCTCTGTATTATAATAAACACCATAAGGAGGTAACCGGCCATGAAAAAAACAAATTCCATTCCTACCATGAAAGACGTAGCTTTAGAGGCTGGAGTAGCTCTTGGCACCGTATCCAAAGTAGTAAACGGTCTTCCTGTAGGTGATTCTTACAGGATTCGTGTAGAGGAAGCCATCAGAAAGCTGAATTATCAGGTCAACAGCTATGCGCAGGGACTAAAGGCAAATAAAACTCATACGGTAGCATTACTGATTCCAAATACTCTGGAGCCTTTTTTTGCTTCACTTGCCTATTACATTAATCTTTCCCTTTTAAAAAGAAAGTATCGAATGCTTCTTTGCTCCACAGATTATGACTCCGGACTGGAGCAGGAATACATTACAATGGCCCAGCAAAATAAAGTGGACGGAATCATTGGTCTTACCTACAACCCTAATCTGATTGTTGAAGAAACCACTCCATTTATTGCAATTGACCGCTCTATGGGACCTAAAATCCCCTGTGTTGCCAGCGACAATTTTGCCGGCGGCCAATTGGCTGCCGAAAGACTTGCTGATCTTGGCTGCAAAAATGTTGCTTTCTTAAGAATCGGTTCTTCTTTAACCAATGAACCCAACAAGCGAAAAGCCGGATTTGAAAACGGATGTCTTGCACGGGGATTAAACTATGAAATGAAGATTTTAAATGACGGAGCTGCTTTTGAAGAATTTGAAAATTTTCTGTCAGATCACATTCACGCAGGCAGATTATCCTTTGACGGAATTTTCTGTGTAACGGACTCCCTTGCTTATTCCATTATAAAGGCGCTGCGCAGGATGAATCAAAGAGTTCCGGAAGACGTGCAGGTAATCGGTTTTGACGGTATACGTCATTTTGGAAATAAAGACTATGTGTGCTCCACTATCGTGCAGCCTGCTTCAGAAATTGCAGAAATGTGTGTAGATTTACTTCTTCAGGAGAACATGCCGGCCAAACCGCCTCTTGTCTGCCTTCCGGTCACCTATGCTTATGGCGGCACCACATCTGAACTATATAAATAAGCGAAATTAATGCAGCAATAAAGCTCCAAAAAGGAGTCTTGGAAAAAGAAAAAGGGCTTGTCATTTAGGGCAGCACTCATAAGACAGTATTTGAAATGTTTTCGGGAAACGGCGTAGCTTGCGGACTATGCCGTTTCTCCATTTTGCAGGTCATTCAGTAAAGACGCGGGGAGTATTCCCACAAGGTCATAAGAAATGTCAATCTGCTGTTCCCTATGCCCCTTTGACTTATCCGGCGCGTGAACGTGCACCGCCTTTACCATGTCGTTTAAGACAGAGGGCGTTAATTCGTCCAAGTCAAGATATTTCCGTACTTTGCTGATAAACCTGTCAATGTTCTCTGTTTGTTCTTCCTGTTCGTTAATTTCTTCGTTCAATCGCAACAGCTTTTCCCGCAGTTCTTCCTGCTCCTGTTCGTAATCGTCGGAGAGCATTTGAAATCTGCTGTCAGATAGTTTCCCATTGGCGTTGTCCTCATAAATACGCTTGAATAATCGGTCAAGTTCCTCTATCCGCCGTTCTGCTTGCGTCAGTTGCCGCCGCTTCGCTGCCATAGCTTTTCGGAATTGTTCTTCATGGTTTGCGACACAGGCAATCGTCAATCTCATGTGGGCGAATACGCCCTGTTCCAAGACAACGGCACGGATAAAATGAGTAGGGCAAACATCTTTCCCTTTAAGCCTTGAAGTAGTCTATAAAACCTTTGCTGTCGCCAAAACCGCTAATGCTGAATATCAGGAAGAATCCGACAGGTGGGAGGAACTTTATGGAGACAATGCACAAAAACAGGAAAAAGAAAGCATTCACAAGCGGTTGCAGAATTATCATAGGGAAAATGCAGACAGACAAACAATTCGGACTTCCAAAAACAAGGATAAAGGGGCGAGATAGTCGCTCTTTTATCTTTTCAAACCAAATATCATGTTGCTCTTACAAAGAGGTAAGTGATTGGCGTATAATAAAGTGTCGGATTTTGTAATTTTGTCAAAAACTTTCTGAGAAAAAATAGAATTAATAGAAAGGATTTTATTATGAATACCATTGTTAATCTTTTTTATCAATATGGGAATAAGGTTATCATCACTGTTGCAATTGCAAATGCAGTGATATTCGTACTTACTATAATGTCAGAGAAAAAGATGTCTAAATTGTTATACCGCAAAGGCAATAGTGCTCGCAAATTTATTCCTGACATGGGATGGGACGGTAATAAAATTGATAAATTGCAAGGAGAATATCAGATAATGATTATCCTATATACATTATATACGAATATTACTGCTATATTTCCCTTATTAGGAATTTTAGGCACTGTGGCTGCACTTATTAAAGAATTTGACGATATTGAAGGATTAACGGGGAATTTTATGGTTGCATTAAGTACAACTTTTTGGGGGATTTTATTTGCAATCGTATTTAAGGGCATTGATGCAGTAGTTTCTGGACCTATGGAAAGGATTGTTGAAGATACTAATTATGTCGTTCGATATGAAGGAAAAGAGGAACAGGAATGAGGCAGAACAGAATAAGAAATATCGTAATCGAATTGACATCACTTCTTGATATTGTGATGATTTTAATTTTTGCGGTTATGATAAAGAACTCTCAACTTGTAGAAGCGAGCAGTCAAGAAGTAGGCGAATTGCAAAAAGAGAATGCCGAGATGCAAAAAGAGTTGGCGGAGTTTGAGGGAATTTCCGAGGAATTAGCCAACGCATTGGGAAAACTTGAAGAAGGCGATTTAGAAACATTATTAGAACAACTGCATAATGCAGAAAATGAAGTTAATTCCTATGAATACATGGATGACATTGTTATTGTCTACAATATCGGATTAGAAAACCGATATAATAATACTGCAAGATGTTTGACTTATGGGTGTGCAACTGATGAAAATAATAAAACGCATAGCGTGAAACGGACTTCTACGGAAGAATGGGATTATGCAGTAAATTCTTTGAAATTAGATTTAAAGGAATCTATTGATGAAGAATTAGAGGGAAACGTAGAGGATAAATATATTTATCTTGTTTTTTCAGTTGATATGACCAAAATATATGCGGATGATTATAATGATGTAGAAAAAGTATTGACAGATTTTGAAACAAGGTATGGCGACAAAGTAAGATATAGACTTAACATTTTAGAAGGAGAATAGCCTAAGATGAAAAAAGTAATTATTTTTGTTGTAATCTTAATATTTTTAGCGTGTGGCGTAGTTATTGGAAAACGAGGGTTTGGTTTGGGGGACGGTAGTAAAGAAGGAAATCAAGTTTTGGTTGCCTCAGAGACAGATAAGATAGATGCTGATTCACAAAATCAAGAGATAATCATAAGGGTTGAAGAAAACAAAATATATGTTGGGGAAGAAGAATGTGATGATGCAAAAGATTTAGCAGATAAAATAAGTAAAATCAGTTCTCAACAAAAAGAGACAGAATATATTTTTGAACATGAACACGCAATTAAAGCGACTTATGATGAAGTTATGCAAACGCTAAATAATTTAGAGGAAACTTTGGAAATAAAAATCGATTACAGGAGAAATGAAAGATGAAAAGCAAGAAGATTTGGAAGGCTTATATTATTTTTGTAATGTGTTTTGCTATGGTGTTTTCATTGACAGGATGTAAAAAGAAAGATAAAGAATCGAAAGAGGCTGCTGTAGGTAATAGTGGAAATCAGATTAATGTGGATTCTTTCAATGCACCCGGCGGTCAATCAGAAAATGAAGAGACAGATTTGGAAATAGGTAAAGAGAAATCTGACACAATTATTATTGTCATAGATTGGAACATAATTAAAATTGATGACAATGAATGTGGCAGTATTGATGAAATGAAGAATCAGATTGTAAAATCGGGATGCAAAAAGATAGATTTACAGCATACCAATGCAAATAAGCAAACATTAGATGAGGTGGTGGATGTTTTAAAGGAAATAGAAAGTACTTTGGAAATTGATGTAAACTATAATTAAACTGTAATATATGATTCTACAAGGCACAAAAAAGTCTGTGAAAGAAAATTCACAGACTTCAGACTGTAGACAAAGCGGCTCTGGTGCGTGTGCACCAGAGCCATTTTCTTTTATGAAGTAAATTGCGTCTAAAACAGAAATTCTGAAAAAATCTCTTGTCTCCAGAAGTCCTCTTTTCGCCTTGATCTTTGCCAGCTTTTTCAGATTCATGCATGCGTATGTAAGTCCGACTTTCATTTCCATCCGGGCTTTTCCATACATCTGTGTATACCGGAACCCATGATTCTCCTTTGCGGTCCCAAAGATTCTTTCTATGGTCTCTTTTCTGAGTGCATATAAATCCTTCATTCCAAGTGTCTGGCGGATATCTTCACACATCTCCATGTATGGTTCCCAGATATGACGTGTCACAACCTTGATATGCTCCCTGCTTTCCGTACACTGTGAAAGATACGGGCATTCTGAACAGGATGCTCCGCAGCTTTTATACTCCCTGTATCCGTCCCTGTTTGTTGTGCAGTATGTCAGCACTTTATTGTTGGGGCAGATATAACAATCATAATACTCATCATATACATATTCATATTTCTTGAAAAATCCCTCCTTGGTCATTGGTCTTTTGTAAGGCAGGAGAGGCTTGATCCCGTCATCTATCAAAAGCTTTGCGATCGCCGGAGTTTTATAGCCTGCATCTGCAACCAGTGTTTCTATGCCGATGCCATTTATCTTGTCATACAGTCCTTTAAAAGTTCTGCTGTCATGCAGATTCCCGGGGTTAATTGTATAACCAAGAATCCAGCCGTTCTTATCACAGGCAGTTTCTATTGCGTAGGCAAATACATTCTTGTGTTCCCCTTTGCGGAACCATCCGCTTTCGGGATCCGTAGTGCTGCAGTTTATTGTTTTGGTATCTTTGGGAAGGTCATCCGTGAATTCTCCAGGATCACCTCCAGCCGATGGCGTGCTGTCGTTATCATCATCGCCCTTATCATTCTTTTCTTTCAGAGGCTTCTTCCCATGGGCTTCCCTGTCTTCGGTGATTTCCTTTTTTAACAGTTCCTCATAAAACAGAGCTTCTTCGTGGGCAATGCGCTTGTGCATCTTTTTGTTGTTGGCTCTTGCTTTTACATGAGTGGCATCCACGAAAACCTCTGCAGGATCAACAAGTTTAAACTTATAACATTCCATCAGGATGTGGGAAAATATCTGTTCAAAAAGGTCAGTATCCTTAAAGCGTCTGGTGTAGTTTTTCCCGAAGGTAGAAAAATGCGGCACCTTATCCATCATATCCAAACCGAGAAACCATCGGTAGGCAACATTTACCTCGATTTCTCTGCAAGTCTGCCGCATGCTCTTAATTCCATAGAGATACTGGATGAAAGGAATCTTAATCAGCATGACAGGATCCATGCTTGGGCGTCCGTTGTCGTGCGAGTATTTGTCAATTACAAGATCATAAATGAAGTTCCAGTTAATTGCCTTGTCTATAATCCTCAGAAGATGATCCTGTGGAACCATGTCATCCATACAAAGGAACTGAATCTGTTCTCTCTTTTTGTCTGCATTCTGCGTCATCATAAGTAGAAATACCTGCCTTGATTTGATACTTCTATTATATCAGAAAAGCCCCTTAAAAGCCGCAATAATACTCAATTTTCGGCTTTTATCATAGAAAAATCCCGCACAAAAGTGCGGGACTTTGTCTACAGTCTGAGACGTTCTTTTAGGAAAAGAACGCCTCTACATATCCAAATTCTCTTTTATTACTCCTGACAATAAGGGCAAAAATAGATTGTCCCTCCTAAATAACTTGCTTTCTGTATCAGATTACCGCAGTAAGGACAGGGACCGCCCACTGTCTTTTTGCTAAGAAGTGCCTGATAGCCTCCCGGATTGTCAAATAAATCCTTTTCCGTATTCCTTCCTCCTGCTGCCAGCATTTTGGAAAGAATTCCCTTTATAGCCTCATACATTCGCCTCCAGTCCTGCTCCATAAGAGTATTCAGCTTTCGCTTAGGATGCAGCCCAGCTTCCAGCAAAATATCCTGAAGTACACCATTTCCCAGTCCCGGAATCCGCTGTTTGGTTGCCAGAAATTCTTTCACAGAATTTTTACCGGAAACCTCCTCTCTCAGTTCCTTAAAATATTCATAGTCGAAATCCCCGGTCACCGGAAGCGGTTTCTCTTTCCCTACAAGATAATAAAAATTATCATAAACTTCAGGATCAATCAAAAACATAGAACCGTACATTGCGACAGTACAAATCAGGGAACTTCCATCTTCTAAAGTCAGCCTTGTCTGATACCGCTCCGGCAGCTTCCGCCCCGGCTCATAATAACGGATATTTGTTCCATCCCCTATTACAAAGTTCTTTTCCTCCAACTCTATTTCTATCATACTTCCAATTCCTGCTGCCATGCCGATCCTTTTTCCCTTCATCTGGTTTGCATAACCGGCAGGGTCTTCATGGTAAAATGCAAAGGAATGCTGGGTGTGCCCGGCTTCTGCCTCTATAATCTTCTTTCCCTTTACCGTATCATTTAACTGTTTTGCAATTGTTATAGATTCAGGTATCTCTATCATCAGAAAACTCCTACTTTTCTTTCCATCTTAAAAGCGTGGAAAAATATGTCATTAATCCCTCTTTTGCTTCTTCCACTGTTTTACTGCGCCCACCTTCTACTTCAAAGGGCGCACAAAAATCTGCCATTTCCTCCATTGTACAGTTTTGTGCAAATTCTCCATCTTTATAACAATAGCAGCAATAAGTATCATTTTTACTGCCATCTGCATTTGTTCCAAACTGATCTTCCTTCATGGGCATTCCACAGCTCTGACATATTTTCATATCTTTCATATCTTTCATTTCCATCATATCCATTTTATTATCCTCTTTCTTTTATTTTTGTTTTTAAAGAGAGCAACCGCGGTTATTTGAATCTGCCTTCTTCTTATAGGATAACTATAACAGACATAATATGACATCAGCGTGTCATATTATTAAAAGGAAAATAGAATTATCGAAAAAATTATTCCTGTTCATATCTAAGCCGCATCTGATTAAGCCTCCTTATAACCTCCTCTTTTACATCATCCGGCCCTAAAACCTTTATTGAAATTCCAAAGGAAAATATCAGCCCATAAACCCATTCGTCCACAAGAAAACAGGCCTGTACAAGAAAATCTCCGTTTTCCAACACTGTAATCTCTTCTTCCTCAAAGCGGTCATAAATACGGTATGCCTCACTTTGATCAATCAAAAAGGTGCACTTGGTTAAAGAAACGTCCTTTTGCAGGCTGTCCTGCCCAGTTTCCTTGCAGCCTTCCCCATCTTTCTCTTTACAAAACTCCTCTTTGTGAAGTGCTTCTTTATGTTTTTGCGGCGGAAAAGTATCTTCCTCCATTGCCACCCGTTTCATCCGCAAAAGCTTAAACAAACGCATCGCCTGCCTTTCCAGGCAGTATGCACTTAAATACCATGTGTATTCTTTAAAAAACAGTTGAACCGGTTCTGCCATACGACGGTTCATAGCTCCGTTTTGCCCATAATAATCAAAGGAAAGAACCCTGTGGGACAGGATTGCCTCTTTGATGGTTTCAAACATCTCCTGCCTTCTCCCACTCCAATCCGAAAAGTCAATTGACACCCAGTTTAGCGACTCGGTCTCAAAAAAATCCGCTAATTTTAAAGTAATTTCTTTTTCCTTAAAAGCTCCTGTTTCCTGAAAACCTGTAAGGGCTGTTAAAATCTGGTTCTGTTCCTCTTTCGTCACCAGCATCTTATTGAGTACAAACTGACTCATCAGGCTGATACCGCCATTTTTTCCTTTTTTTGCATATACCGGAATGCCCGCCATGCTCAAATTTTCCACATCCCGGTAAATCGTCCGGACGGAAACCTCAAACCGCTCTGCAAGCTCTTTTGCGGTCACTGTTTCTTTACTCATTAATATGTAAATAATGCTTAACAATCGATTTAACATACCTGATTACCCTTTTTTAAATCAAAATAAAAAATATACTGCTGCAGGGTTCCCGCATATCCGGCGTACCTCTCAAAAGGAAATCCGCTTGCATACTGCTCCTTTAGCACCTTTTGTATATGAGTGTCCACCGGAAAAGCCTCCGTTTTATGGAGGGCGAACAGGCAGATGCAGTTGGCTACCTTTTCTCCCACTCCGGTTAACTTGCAAAGTTCATTCATCGCCGCTTTATAATCCATCTGCTTTATGGCTTCAAGATCAACTTCCCCAAAAGCCACACTCCCTGACGTTTTATGGATATATTTACTCCGGTAGCCCAGATTACAAGCATACAGTTCCTCTATAGAAGCTTTTGCAAGCGCCTCCGGTGTTGGAAATAAATAATATTTCCTTCCATCCTTCAGCCTTTTTTCTTCTCCATATTTTTCACATAAATTTTCAATACACTTTTTAATCCGAACTATATTATTTTGCTGCGACACAATAAAACTAATGATCATCTCCCACAAATCCTGACGCAGAATCCGTATACCGCTGCCATAAGAAGCAGCTTTTACAAGGTAATCATCCTTTGGATCAATCATATTAATAATTTTTCCATAATCCTCTTCCAAATCAAAATATTTTCTCCATATGCCCTCAAATTCCTCCAAAGTACAGTCAAAGAAAAGCTGATTTTCCCTTTGCTCTATTTCCAGATACCGACCTAAAGCCGTTAATACATATTTCTCACCTTTTCCTTCCAGTCTTTGCATACGGAAGCACTGACCGGATTCACAGATCTGTCTGATTGAAAAATTATCTTTTGTTATGTTAACCATCATTCACCTTCCTGTCCTGTTTATCCTTTTGAAACCAAAATCAGTGAGATTGAAAGATACTATATCCACTGATTCTGCGAATACAGATGATCCCCACCAGATCTGCCAAAATCCACCCAATTGGAATTGCCCACCAGATCCCCAGAACACCGATTTCATGTATGGGAGAAAGGAGATAAGCAAGAAGCACCCGCGTCCCAAGAGATATTACTGTAAGCACCAGCGACATTTCCGGTCTCTCCAC
>OFFB01001911.1_pt1 | contig 10883 bp, 12 predicted proteins | sample 1521281 | NCBI WGS metagenome assembly OFFB01 (sample SAMEA3504109, study PRJEB24116) | mouse gut metagenome | biome: mouse gut; feature: mouse-associated habitat; material: faeces | place: Denmark | collected 2011
GTTTTTATGATAAAATTTTGGTGTAAAGTTTTTGAGGCGCTATGAAAATTAAAAAGTCATTATTAACAACTATTTTAGTTTCTACATTGATATTTAGCAGTACACCTGTTATGACACAAATGTCACCTGAAGCAAGCGTTTTGTATCAGGAAGCTTGCAGTGCAGAACATCAGCAGGATTTAAAAGAAGCAATTTCAAAGCTTGAACAGGCAATAAAACTCTCAGGCGGAGATTCTATGCTTTATACAAAACTTGCCGGTTTATATTCTGAAATTGATGACTCTGAAAAAGCCCTCGCAACTTACAAAAAAGTTATCGAACTTAAACCGGATGATGCTTTTGTTTATATCAGTATCGGAAGTATTTACGAAAACCAGGGTAAATATAAAGAAGCTTTGCAGGCTTATGAAAAAGCTCTGGATATATTTCCTGAATACAAATACAACTATTACAATATTGCAAATGCTCAATATCAATTGAGAGATTACAATAACGCAATCAAAAACTATAATACTTTCCTTGAAACATACGCTCAGCACGCCGAATCAAGAGAAAACCTTGCATCATCATATCTTTCAATAAAGGATTATAATAACGCTTCAAAACAGTTTAAAAGAATTTATGACAGAAATCCTGAATCATTCAAAAACTTTTCAGAATACGGAATTGCACTGTTAAACACCAACGATTCCGAAAAAGCCGCAGAAATGCTTGAAAAAGCAATCGAAATTGATCCTGAGAACAATTCTGCACACCTTGGACTTGCACAGGCTTACCAGGATTTAGGCAAGAATGATATGTCATACGAACAGTATCAAGTTGTTTTGGCAAAAGTTCCAAACCTGAATACAGTAAGACTTGATTATGCTAATCTTCTTGCTGATATGGATAAAAATACAGAAGCTATTGCCCAATACAATATGTATATTAAAGCATTTCCGAATGATATTAACGGATATATCAGAATTGCTGATGTCTATAAAGAAATGAATATTTTCGATAAAGCTCTGGAAAATTATTTAATTGCAGAAGAAAAAGATAATACAAACCTTGGCTTAAAGAAAAATATAGCGCTATGCTATCACAACAGAAAAGATTTCAACAACGCAATCAAGTACTACGATGAAATCTTATCAGCAGAATCAGATAATTACGAAGCTAAAGTAAATAAAGCTCTTGCGCTTCACGCACTTCACAGATACGAAGATGCTATAACTCTTTACCGTGAATCTTTAGCAATTAAAAATGATAAAACCATTAAGGATAATTTAAATAACGCACTTGTTGCAAGAGGACATGAATTACTTGAAATCGAAAAATACGACAGTGCTATGACTAACTTTAAAACTGCAATCAAAGAAGGTTACTCAGACGGTTTTGCATATTACGGAATGGCTAAAGTCTACAGAGCTCAGGGCAATAACACAAAAGCTTCCGAAAATTATGAAAAAGCAATTTCACTTGATCCTGATAAAACACAGTATTCAGCAGAATACAGTGATTTTATTTCATCATTGTATAAACCAAAAACAACTTATGACGATACTTCCACATCTGAAATTGCAATTGTAAATATTACTCTTGACAACCTTGAGGAAAACAACGTAAGTAATGCTAAAACAACAGAAACTGCTTCCGGACCTATTGTTAAAACATCTTCTATAACAATGAAACAAAATGAAGATTTAATCCTTGAAGGAGATAAAAATCTTAAAAACAACAACTTAGATGCCGCTGTAAGAAATTACCAAGACGCATTGCAGCTTGTACCTAATGATGCAGTGACACTGCTAAAAATCGGTAATATATATAATACAAAAAATGAAAATACAAAAGCTATAAATTATTATCAGAAATCAATTATAGTAAACCCTGATTATACAGACGGCTGGTTTAATTTAGGTTTAGGCTACATAAACGAAAACAACCTCATAGAAGCCCAAAAAAGTTTTGAAAGAGTAATTTCACTGGATTCTGATTATAATGTCGGATATGCGTATTACGCTCTTGGCAGAACTTTTGAACATCAGGGAAAAACAGCAGAAGCTATAAAAAATTACAAATTATTTATCAAACACAACAACGATAAAGAAATGATTAATTCTGTTCAGGAACAAATTAAACAATTGCAATAACTATGAAAAAGTTTTTATTATTTTTAGTAACAGTATTTTTTGTAATATTTACCTGCGGCTGTGATAATGAACAGTCATTGATATTGTTTAACAAGTACAAATTCACTCCTGACACTATAAATTCGCCAAGTAATACCAATGTTTTCAAGCCAAATGAACGGATTTATTATCTTGTTACTCTGCCAAAACCTGTTGAATCAAAGTTTTTAATGATTCAAATCGTCAAAGTCGGCGGAGACAAAGACGAAAGACTCGGTTATGACCTTGTCTGGGGTAAAAAAGTTAAACTAAGAGATGAACAAAAGCATTATTACACGGATTACGTTGTCTTAAACGGAACAGGCGCGTACATTATGAAGGTTTATTCCCGCGATAATCCGACCAAAATTTTAACAACCGGTAATTTTTACGTGAAGTAATTTTATTTTTCTTTTATAATGTATAAAAAAGGGGATAGTTATGTTAAAAGATAAAGCAGCACAGTATTATAACAGCGGATTTTCATGTTCTGAAAGTATCATAAAAGCTTGTATTGACGAGGGTTTATGTCCTGAGGAATTTTTACCTTTGGCAACATCATTCTCAGCAGGAATGTCATCAGGATGTCTTTGCGGTGCAGTTGCGGCTTCTCAAATGGTATCAGGATATCATTTTGGCAGAGATAATAAATTTGGAAATTCTGTTATTGCAAGAGAAAAAGCCGCAGAATTTGTAAAAGCTTTTAAAGAAAGAAATAAAGTTACCTGCTGCAAGGTTTTATCATCAAAACTTGAAGGTGCAGCTAAAAAAGAACATTGTACAAAACTTGTTACCGATGCTGCTGAAATTTTAGAAGAACTAATTAAGGTAAAAGTATAATGCCAAATTTAGATAAATTAAACTTTTTAACAGCCGGAATGCCTTTATCAACAGGAAAAGGCGGATATCCGAGAGCTTTTGAAATTATAGAAGAAATGGGACTTGACGGTTTGGAAGTTGAATTTGTTCACGGTGTTAGAATGTCAGATGAAACCCGTGCACTTTTAAACAAAATCCAGCAAGAAAAAAATCTTATTTTAACCGCTCATGGTCCGTTTTATATTAACTTAAATTCAAAAGAAGAAGATAAAGTGGAAGCAAGCGTTCAAAGAATCATAGATACAGCTCAGGCAGCATCTGATTTTGGCGGATACAGTATAACATATCACGCGGCATTTTATATGGGGAAAGACAAGGAAACTGTCTACCAACAGGTCAGAACTCAAACCCAAAAGATTATTGAAACTCTTAAAAAACAAAATATTAAAATGTGGATTCGTCCTGAAACTACAGGCAAAGCAACCCAGTGGGGAGATTATGAGGAAATCATAAGACTTTCAAAAGAATTTGAACAGGTTTTACCTTGTATAGATTTTTCGCATATTCATGCCCGTACAGCCGGAGAATACAATACATACGATGAGTTTTGCAAAGTCTTAGACAGAATCGGAACAGAGCTTGGTGATTTTGCTTTGAATAATTTCCACGCACATTTAGCCGGAATAGATTATTCTTCAAAAGGCGAAAAGCGCCACCTTATTTTAGAAGAATCCGATATGAACTATAAAGACTTGTTAAAAGCTTTAAAAGAATTCCACGTTAAAGGAGCGCTTGTCTGCGAAAGCCCGAATATTGAAACAGATACTAAAATCTTAAAAGATTATTATATGAGTTTGTAATTAAAGTTTTTCCGTATTTTGCCGTAATTCATGATGCAACTTATAACATTATGAGGCATGGTATGTTTAATTCTGTAAATAATCCTTTTGGTCAACGTATTGAATCCGCGAAATCTACAGGTCAGGATAAGCAGCAAAAAGGTCAAGAACAACAAAAAGATGAAGAAAAAAGATATCTCGAAAATGATGAAAAAGATGAGGTAAAACTTGGCGGATTACCAATTTTAACAGAAGATGAAGTTTTATCAATGACCAAAAGTTACATTGAACGGTTAAAATCAGAAAACGATACCCGTGAAAAAGTTATCCAAAAACTTGACAAATTCTTAGCAAAATTTGACGTGAAAAAATTTATGAAACAGAACCCTAATATGACAAGTGCTGATTTTCATATGATAATGTATAATGAAACTGCGGATTTGGTAAACTAATTCTTTTTATCTTTTATAATAATTCCGGCAGATTCTTTCATCATTCTGGCTGTTGTTTTTCCTGCACTGCCAATATCAAACGTACATCCACAGCCTGTTTCAGGCATGATACCTAATTGAGTAACACTTATATTACCATTTGAAAGAACTGATTCTGTAGCCTTTACTGAAAACGGAAAAATATCCTGCCCCCATTTATTAGGACCTTTTCGTCCGTTTACATCAATTGCAGCTATTTTCAAACTTCCTGCAGAATCAGTAAGTATTATCATACTATTATCAAGAACATATGCACCGACATTATCATAACTTACAAAACAGCCGTTCGCTGTCGGATAATTTTCCGGAACACATCCTAAATCAACAGCATCTCCTTCACAAATTTTTGTTACACCCATTGCACGGAGAAAACTGTCTGTAAGCACCCGACAACCACCGTTATCTGAAACTGTAGTTCCTGCTGCTATATTTAAACCAAATTCTTTTTTTTCATCATCTGTTGGCAATAAATAACATTGATAAATCTTACCTTCATCGATAGTAATTGTTTTTAACGCAGAATTCATTTTGGAATAAGCAGTTCTAAATTCTGCAAGTCTTGCCCTTTGCTGAACAGAAGCACCAACTGTTGACAGCGTCATTGTTGCAAGTGCCCCTAAAAGTGCTATTGTTAATAAAACTTCAGATAGTGTATACGCAAATTTTTTATTCATCAAACTCATACTTATAAAACCCCGCTTAGGCTATATACTAATTTTACCACATTAATCACTTACAGTCAATGGAAAAGGGCTGAAACTAAGCTCTAGGGTGGGTTTCATTGTAAACCTCTTTCATATGCTGCATAGAAATATGTGTATAAATCTGGGTATTTGATATACTTGCATGTCCTAAAAGTTCCTGAACAACCCTTAAATCCGCTCCGTTTTCAATTAAATGAGTCGCAAAACTGTGTCTGAACATGTGCGGTGTAACTTTTTTAGGCAGTTCAATTTTATCAACAATATCATTTATAACATTTCTAATCATCTTAGTCTGAAGTCTGTAGCCTGTTTTGTTGATAAAAACAGGAGTTGTATCTGTTATTGGTTCTAAAGGAAAACCTTTTGCAACAAGTGGTCTTGCAAAATCAATATACCCTTGTAAATAACTTTTTGCTCTGTCTGTCACAAGAATAATTCTTTCTTTTGACCCCTTACCAAAAACAGTAATTTCATTATTTTCAAGGTTAAGATTTCCGAAATTCAAACCGCTGAGTTCAGAAACACGCATTCCACTAGCCCAGAGAAGTTCTAAAATCGCACGGTTTCTATATCCTGCAGGAGTATCGATATTTATATTACTCAAAATCTGTTCTATCTCATCCGTTGTTAGGAATTTTGGCAGCGACTTCGGTCGTTTGGGGGATATTAAACTTTCAGCAGGATTATTGTCAACTTTTTTCTCTCTATGCAAGTATTTATAAAAGGTTCGGATGGATGCAATCTTTCTCGCGACTGTCGTTTTTTTGTAATCAAATATCTTTAAAAAATGCAAATATTCTCTTACTTTTGCGAATTTTACCTCCTCACACACCTCATCATCAAGCCATATTAAATATGCTAAAATATCCGCATAGTAAGCTTTTGCAGTGTGCTGTGAAAAATTTTTTTCTACCAAAATGTATGATCTGAAATCCTCTAAATCCTGTTTTGATCTTGCGTTTAATGCCATATGTTAACCTTATTGCTTTTTTCTGATAACTATTATACAATATTTTCATAAGATTTAGAATAGTTATAAGTAAAAAAGTAGGTGAAAACATGAATTGTAAAAAATTATTAGTTACTTCAATGATTTTAACATCTTGTATTCTTTGTGCACCTAATGTGTTTGCTGCTCAACCTATAAAAGTTCAGGTATCTAAAAGTTACGTTGATATAAGCAAATTAATTGAATATAACAATTATGAAGATGCCGATCAACGTCTGAAAGCAATATTGAGTAAAAACCCTAACGATTTGGATGCTAAAGCATTACAGCTGATTTCTCAGGCTAAACAATGGAAATTAGCACCTGCACAGGCAGAACTTGATAAATTATTGAAAAAATATCCGAATAAACCGGAATTCCACTATGCTCAAGGTCTTGTTTACTTAATGAGAGAAACATCATCTGACGTTGAGTATATCAAAAATATTGCAAACCTTTCAGATGCTGCAATTAAAGAATTCAATACAGCAGTAAGTTTAGACAGCACATATTATCAGGCATATAACGCTATGGGTGTTGCAAACCTTAAATTAGGCAACAAAAATGATGCTCAAACTTTATTCAAAACTGCATTAAAAAATAACCCTAATTTTGCACCTGCTTACGACAACCTTGGTAATGTTGCAATGCTTGACGGCGATTTAGATCAAGCTGAAAAATATTACTTACAAGCAATCAAATGTAATTCACACAACCCGACTTCTATGTATCATATGGGTCAAGTTGAAGCAAGACGCGGTGATTACACAAAAGCTTTAACCTGGTTAAACCACTCACTTCACATCAACCCGAATTCATCTCCGGGATGGAATCTTCAAGGTGAATTGTACCTAAAACAAGGTAACCAGGCTGCAGCTATAAATTCTTTCAAAAAAGCTATCCACGTAAAACCTGAAAATATACGTCCGTATATCAATCTTGCTGGCGTTTACGAAAGAAGAGCAGACCACGAGTTTGCTATGGAAGAACTTAAAACAGCTATTATCTTAAATCCTAACTATAAAGAAGGTATTTATAGAGTTGCTAATATGTCATTAGAAACTAAAAAATACCAGCAGGCTCTTGAATACTATTCAAGATTGTTAGGTGACAGAACATACAACAACAATGCTATTATCGGTTTGGCAAATACATACTATGAAATGTCAAAAGATACAGCAGACAGCAGAGATTTCACAACAAATAAAGACGTATATCTTGCTTATGATTATGTAAATGAAGCAATTCAAAGAACTCCAAATGATTTGAAACTTCACCTTGCAAAAATCAAATTAGGCAAGCTTACACACCAGATGGAATTAACTCAGGATAATCTGAATTACATTGTACAATCAGCAAGCAACAGCTTAATGGATACAGTAATCAAAGGTGAAGCATTCCTTTCTCTAGGACGTGAAAAAGATGCTGTATACACATTTGAAAACGCAATTAACTTTGCAAACAGTGTTGATGATGAATTATACTTAGCTGAAATCCTCGTTCAGCATAAACAGTTCAGAACAGCAAGAAAAGCACTTCAAAAAGTCTTGATGGCTGATCCTGATAACAGAATTGCAGAAAACGGTATTCACTATATCAACTTATGCGAAATGAAATCAAACGAATTCTTTGAAATTGCACTTCGTCAATACAAAGAAGGCAACTACGCATCTGCTATCGAATACTGTAACAGAGCAATCGACTTTTATCACAACGCACCGTCAATTGCTAAGTTAAAAGCTCAATCTTACGAAGCTGAAGGAAACTATCAGGGCGCAGTTAAGTACTATACACAATATTTAGCATTAGCACCTAATGCTTCTGATAAAAACGCTGTTCTTCAAAGAATCGCAGTATTCCAGCAAAAAATCTAGCGGATTTTGCATAAGAAAACTATGAAGAAAAAATTCGACATACGAAAAACATTTGAAACATTTTTGAGAGAGCCTCTTAGTATTTTAACTGAGGGGCTGTTTCAAATAGTAAATATTCAAGCAAATATTTTCAATCAAGAATCCTCTTTCAGCATTGATTTTATAAAAAATAAAACCCAATTAACCGTGGTAAATAATGAAAAGATGGCGAATTTGTTCCAAACAGTTTTATACAAAAGCAAAGTTAAAGAAGTAAAAGAAAAAGCGGCAGCATCAAAATGAAATCATATTTAAACGCAAAATTTTTAATAAGTGCAGAAAAATTAAGTCAGTGTCCTGATTATACATTGCCTGAGTTTCCGCTTTTGGGCAGATCAAATGTCGGTAAATCATCATTTATCAACGGACTTGCAAATAATAAAAAACTTGCCAAAACCTCAAATGTACCTGGCAAAACAAGGCTTATTAACTTTTTTAATTTTTCTGATGAATTTATGATTGCGGATTTACCGGGATACGGCTATGCTAAGGTTTCTATTGAAGCAAGAAATAAATGGCAGAAGTATTTGGAAGAATATCTTTTAAAGCGTGAACAAATTCAAACTCTTGTTCAGCTTGTTGATGCGCGTCACGAGATACAAAAAAACGATTTCCAAATGCGTGAATGGGTATTGGCTTATGATTTACCTGTTATAACAGTTGTCACAAAAATAGATTGTATTTCAAAAAACAAAATTCAGAGTGCATTAGCACATGTTCGCAAAGAATTTGGCGGGGAAATTTTTCCGTTCAGCGCAGTAGACAACAGATACAACGAAAAAATACTGGAATTCTTTACATCAAAGGAGAAAAGTTTATGAAAAAATCAGAACTTGACTTAACCGATTATACCTAAATTTAAGAGTTTTTAATAAATAATCTTGAATTACAATTACAATCAATTTAATTATAAATATAATAGATGAATTTCCAAAGCAATAAAAATGCCTGAGTCTTTTTAACATACATCCAGGCAATAATATTTGTTCTCTTTTTCATACAATAATGCATTAAAACATTCTATGTCTTTATGCTTAAATTCTATTTTTATTTATAATTTATCTGGTCATTTAAATCCCTAGCTTGTTTATATAGAATATTAAACATGAAGATATTTTTCTATTAGACAGTCGGGTAATTATAATTTTACAATATAGTGATAACCATTTCCATTTTTATAATATAATGAAGAAAAAAGATTGGAGAGAAAATGTACAATACGAAAAAAATAACCGAAGATTTATTCTGGGTTGGTGCAAATGACAGAAGAATTTCACTTTTTGAAAGTGTTTATCCCGTACCAACCGGCGTTTCATATAACTCATACCTTTTAATGGATGAAAAAACAGTTTTGCTTGATACTGTTGATAAATCAGTTAATCACCAATTTTTGGAAAATGTTGCACATGTTTTGAACGGTAAAAATCTTGATTATCTGATAATCAACCATATGGAACCGGATCATTGTGCTGAAATTCCGACAATTGTTGCTAAATATCCGAATGTTAAAATTGTATGCAATGCAAAAATTCAAACAATGATTAAACAATTCTTTGATTTTGAACTTCCTGAAGAACAATATATGATTGTAAAAGAAGGCGACAGTTTAAATACAGGCAGACACAATTTAACATTTGTATTTGCTCCGATGGTTCATTGGCCGGAAGTTATGGTAACTTACGATACTGTTGATAAAATTTTATTTTCAGCTGATGCTTTTGGCAGCTTTGGTGCAATTGACGGTAATATTTTTGCTGATGAAGTTGATTTTGACCACAGATACATGGATGAAGCAAGACGTTATTATACAAATATTGTCGGTAAATACGGCCAGCAGGTTCAAATGTTATTGAAAAAAGCCGCAAATATTGATATTCAAATGATTTGTCCGCTTCATGGATATGTTTGGCGCAAAGATTTAGACAAATTCATTGATAAATACGTAAAATGGTCAACTTATACACCGGAAATAAATTCTGTTATGATAGCTTACGCTTCAGTTTATGGCGGAACACAAAACGCAGCAGAAATTTTAGCAGGTAAATTAGCCCAAAACGGTGTAAAAGATATTAAAATGTATGATGTTTCAGTAACACATCCATCTTATATTTTATCAGATGCATTTAAATATTCTCATATTGTATTTGCTTCAACCACATACAATAACGGGATTTTTGTTAATATGGAAAATCTTTTACATGATGTCGTTGCCCATAATCTTCAAAATCGTAAAATTGCGATTTTAGAAAATGGTTCTTGGGCACCTGTTTCCGGTAAATTAATGACAGAAGTTTTATCGGGGCTTAAAAACACCGAAATAATTGAATCTAAGGTTTCATTGAAATCTTCTGTTAAATCAGACAAATACGAAGAATTAGAAAATCTTGCAAAAGAAATTATAGAAAGTATGAAATAAAGGAGAAAAATTATGTTAGACAAAAAATTAGAAAACGCTTTTAACGATCAAATTAACAAAGAACTTTACTCAGAATACCTATACCTTGGTATGAAAGCAATTTTTGCAGACCTAAATTTACCGGGATTTGTAAACTGGTTTGATGTTCAGGTTCAGGAAGAAAGAGCTCACGCTATGGGGATGTTTGATTACGTATTTGAACGCAACGGAAAAGTTGAATTAGCTGCAATCGACAAACCAGAAATCAAAGGTTCAACACCATTAGAAATATTTGAACAAGTTTTGGAACACGAAGAATTTGTAACATCACGTATTAATGCTTTGATGGATGTGGCAGAAGAAGTTAAAGACCGTGCAGCTTTATCTTTCTTAGATTGGTACTTAAAAGAACAGGTTGAAGAAGAATCAAATGTTGGCGGAGTTTTAGCTAACTTAAGACTAATTGGCGATGATAAAAAAGCATTATTTATGCTTGATAAAGAATTAGCCGCAAGAGTATTTAATCCTCCTGTTATTGGCTAGGTCCTCAGTTTTCAATATTATATGGCGCGGCTCAAAAT
>OFFB01001922.1_pt1 | contig 10786 bp, 13 predicted proteins | sample 1521281 | NCBI WGS metagenome assembly OFFB01 (sample SAMEA3504109, study PRJEB24116) | mouse gut metagenome | biome: mouse gut; feature: mouse-associated habitat; material: faeces | place: Denmark | collected 2011
TTTGAGCATGACGAGTTTACCATGAAGCCCACACTGGACGGAAACGGGCGGCTTGTTCTCCGTGACGATTACCGCATTTCCTCTCTGAATTGCGGTGATGAAGATTTTGCAATCGCCTGTATGCGCTCCAATCTGAAATACGGCAAGAACCAGAAACGGGAGGACGTAAAGAGCCACCATTACATTATCAGTTTTGACCCCCGTGACGCACCAGACAACGGCTTGACCGTAGACCGGGCGCAAGCGTTGGGCGAGCAGTTCTGTAAAGAGCATTTCCCCGGACATCAAGCGTTGGTATGCACCCACCCGGACGGGCATAACCACAGCGGAACATGGACTACCCACAGCACAGAGCCGCCCGCCGCCTTGTGCATGAGTGCTGTAACTATGATAACGGCAACTGCCTTGTGCTGGATAACGGCGAGCCTTGTGTATGTGTGCAAAGTATCAGCTATTCGCTTCTCTGCCGCTGGTTCACTGCCGCCGTGCTTCCCCTTGACTGGAAACTGGAAGCCGCCCTACTCCACCGGGCAGAACTGAAACGCTGTACCGAGTGCGGCGGTCAGTTTCTCCCAAAATCCAACCGGGGGAAATACTGCCCCGATTGTGCCGGACGCATGAAAAGAACCAGAGCCGCACAGCGCAAGCGGAAACAGAGGGGGAAATGTCACGCTTTAGAAAACACAGAACCCCCGTAAATCAAGACTTCCCGGCTACTGCTCAACGGGTATGCGGTACATTTATCCTTTACCCCCAAAAAAGCCGTTTTAAATGCGTAACAGAAGCCACAGACAGGAGGTGAAAACCATAACCGAATACATTACAGCCAACACCACAATGCCGCCCTTTTTCCCCTATCCCCGATTTCTGCTGAAAATGGACTTGTCACAGACTGCAAAGCTGCTCTATGCGCTGCTCCTTGACCGTTCCACCCTCTCACAGAAGAACGGCTGGCAGGACAATGAGGGCAGGACGTATATTGTCTACCCCATAGCAGAGATAGCGGAAATACTGGATAAAAGCACCATGACAATACAGAACTCCCTAAAAGAACTGGATATTGCCGGGCTTTTAGAGAGGGAACGCCGGGGATTTTCCGCGCCGAACCGCCTTTATGTGAAAGTGCCGGAAGTAGTAAAGGTTTCTTTAGATATGACACAAAGAAATCTTGATGTCAGTCCTAAAGAAAACTGTACATCAGACACAAAGAAAACTTTACCTATGATACAAAGAAAACTTTACCCTAACCAACTAAATATAAACAAACTAAAAGAGAGCCAACGAATGGGAGCGAGTGGAGAGCCGCCCGCGCCCTATGGCAAATACCAGAATGTTTTCCTCACTGAAAGCGAATATGCGGAGCTGAAGCAGGAATACCCGGACTGCCTTGAACGGCTTATCGAGGAAATGAGCCGGTATATTGCTTCCAGCGGGAATGATTATGTGAGCCATGCCGCCACGCTTTACAGGTGGGCGGACAGGGAGAAAAAGGAGAACCCGAAAAAGGGAATCCCCGATTATTCTTTCAAAGAGGGCGAGAGCCTTTGACAGCGGAGATAAAACGCCCCGTAAACAGGGCGTGAATAAGACCATGAACAAGGAGGACGATTTTATGTGTGATTATGATAACGCCATTTTCCGGCTTGCCACAGAAACAGAGCCAGAGCCGGAGGACTACACAGGCGAGGACGGGCTTTTATATTGCGGGAGCTGCCGCCAGCCCAAAGAAGCCTATTTCACCGAGGGAAAGGGGCTTTTCGGACGTGACCGACACCCGAAAGAATGTGACTGCCAGCGCAAACGCCGGGAAAAACAGGAAGCCGCCGACCGGGAGCGCAAGCACCGCGACACCGTGGAAGAACTGAAACGCCGGGGATTTTCCAACGCCGCCATGCGCCAGTGGACTTTTGAAAATGACAACGGCAAATGCCCCCAAATGGATAAGGCTTTATTCTATGCGGCGAACTGGGAGGAAATGAAAGCGGAAAATATCGGCTATCTGCTATGGGGCAAGGTAGGCACAGGCAAGAGCTATTTTGCCGGGTGTATCGCCAACGCCCTTATGGAGCGTGAGATTTCCGTGTGCATGACGAATTTTGCCTTGATACTCAATGACCTTGCCGCCAGCTACAAGGGCAGGAACGAATACATAGACCGCCTTTGCCGCTTCCCTCTGCTTATCCTTGACGATTTCGGCATGGAGCGCGGCACGGAATACGGGCTTGAACAGGTTTACAACGTGGTTGACAGCCGATACCGAAGCCGGAAGCCGCTAATTGTCACAACGAATTTGACGCTGGAGGAATTACAGCACCCGGAGGACACCGCCCATGCCCGGATTTATGACCGTCTGCTTGAAATGTGCTGCCCTGTCTGCATTACCGGGGAGAACATCAGGAAAGCCACGGCACAGGGGAAAATGGAACGGTTAAAAGGACTGATGAACGGAAAGGAGAGCCTATGAACAATGACACCAGCAAGACCAGCCGCACCGCCGCCCCTCTGGACGTGAAGCCCGACCTTGTGAAGCGGATAGGGAATACCACCTTTGACATTCATATCCATTTCAGCGAAACGAGCCGGGAAACCTTTACGGACAAGGTAGTGCGGCTTATTGAGAATGACAAGGACAGTGTAACCAACTGAAAAGAAGATACACTTTTTCTTGTTCCCTACTTGACATTACCAAAAGGCAGCCTCTTGATCGAGGTGGGCCAGCTTTTAAGGCGGGGCGGCTATCGGATAAAGGTGCTGAATACCATCAATTTTTCCAAGTCCATGCGGTATAACCCGTTCGCCTATCTGCACAGCGAAAAGGACATCTTGAAGCTGGTAAATACCATCATCGCCAACACCAAGGGCGACGGGGAAAAATCCACCGAGGATTTTTGGGTGAAGTCCGAACGGCTTTTCTACACCGCCCTGATCGGCTACATTTGGTACGAGGCCCCGGAGAACGAAAAGAATTTCACGACTTTGCTTGAAATGATTAACGCTTCCGAGGCCAGAGAGGACGACGCTGAATTTCAAAGCCCCGTGGATGAAATGTTCGCCCGGCTTGCGAAAAAGGAGCCGGAGCATTTCGCCGTCCGGCAATACCAAAAATTTTTGCTTTCCGCTGGCAAAACTCGTTCCTCGATCTTGATTTCCTGCGGGGCCAGATTAGCGCCCTTTGACATCCGGGAAGTCCGTGAGCTGATGGAAACCGACGAAATGGAGCTGGACACCCTGGGCGACCGCAAAACGGCGCTGTTTCTGATTATGAGCGACACGGACACGACCTTTAACTTCATTCTGGCGATGCTGCAAAGCCAGCTTATCAATCTGCTGTGCGACCGGGCCGACGATGTGTACGGCGGGAGGCTTCCCGTCCATGTGCGTCTGATACTGGACGAGTTCGCCAACATCGGGCAGATACCCAACTTTGACAAGCTGATCGCCACCATCCGAAGCCGGGAAATCTCGGCTTCTATTATTTTGCAAAGTCAATCGCAGTTAAAATCCATCTACAAGGACGCCGCCGACATCATCAGCGACAACTGCGACTGTACTTTATTTTTGAGCGGGCGGGGGAAAAACGCCAAGGAAATCTCCGACGCGCTGGGCCGGGAAACCATTGACAGCTACAACACGTCGGAGAACCGGGGCAGCCAGACCTCCCACGGACTGAATTATCAAAAATTGGGAAAGGATATGCCATAATATCTTGTGACGAGTTCAGTTGCCCAACAAAATTCACGAACAGGGACACGATCAACTGGACTTTTCGTGGAAAGAATAGGACAATAGGATTGAAGCACAAGGAGGTTCATTATGGCAGAATTAACGTATACGAGAGTGGGAGATTACTACATCCCCGATCTGATACTTGACGAAGAACCGGAGCAAGATGTATTCTATGGCAAGTATGGCAGTTTGCGGCGCGACTACCTCCGGGAGCATCGGCCCGGACTGTGGATGGTACTGGTAAACAGCGGCAAACTGGCCGACCACCTGAAGGGTGTCGAGCGGATGGCAGAGCAGCGCATGGACACACTTCTGCCGCTGTTGATGAAAGCCGCTGGCGTGACCGAGGAATTGAAAGCCAGCAATCAGATGGCGTGGGTAGGACTGGTCAACAACTGCCGGGCTCGGGCCGATGAAGTTATCCTGGCCGAGCTGGTCTATGCTTGAGGGGGTGGTCTGATGTTAACCTTTGAGAAAGTGTTGACAGTTTTTGGCGATTACCTTCAGCAAGACTCGCTCTATGAAGTTGTGTTCACTAAACACGGTTATGCGTTAATGGCTTGGGAACCTGCGCGGAGTACTTGGTATAGTGCGGAGCATATGGCCACGCCGGAGGTTTTGCTGGACAGCCTGCTGGACGCTTACGCAAGTTTTATGGAAGATCAGATAACCGACAATGAGCGGGATTTGACCGAACAGGAAACTGCGGAAATAAAACGTCAGTGTGATTTGCTCCGGGCAAAGTGCATGGGCCAATAGCGGCAGAGCGGGACAGGAGGGCGCGGTCAAGCGTCCTCCTGTCCGTTTGATTGGGCCTGTTCAATCTGCACGATTTCTTTTGCTGTTGCGGTCACGATCCGCAGCCCATCATCACCCATACCATCCAGCAGAACATCAAGCTGGCGGCGCTGGGTGTTCTTCCCTGTGGGCCGCTCCAAAAGGAATTGGTCAACCGATATGTTGTAGCGCAGCATTAACTCGAAAAAGATTTGCAGGCTTGGATGCTGGCCCTTGTTCTCAATGTTGGCAAGATAGCGCGGGGATAAGTACATCTCGTCACATACCTTTTTCCGGCTCTCTTTACGTTCCAGCCGCGCCGCTTTGATTGCCGCCCCAAAAGCCTTAAAGTCATATCGTGGTACTGGCCTTTTTGCCATATTCATATCACCCTGTTACATTCTACCGTTCCTCTTTTGTTTTGAATATGTCTATACAGTTCTATTGAGTGGCTAAAATAATTCATATTATAAGTAAAAAAGGACTTGACAAAATCTACACTCCTGATTATAATTGAACGTAAATTCAATATTGGAGGTCACTATGGCACAGGTATTGAAAGACGAGATACGAGAGAAAATTCTCGCGGCGGCTTTAGATGAATTTTTTGATAGGGGCTATAAGCTGGCAGCCATGCGGAACATCGCGGCCAACGCACAAATCCCTACTGGCCTTATCTATTCTTACTATAAAAACAAGGCTGATTTGTTTGATGCCATCCTCCGCCCTGTTCTGTACGATTGGGAGCGGGTGTTGACTGCCGGTGAGAAAAACGAAAGCAGACACTTAGGCACAGAAATCTATGGGTTGAGCAAGGCTGAAACGGAATGTCTGCTAAACTTATTTGACCATCGAAAAGAATTTATCATCCTGATTGACAAGAGCGGCGGCACAAAGTATGAATGTGAGAAAGAGCGTTTTGTCAAAGACATAGAAGCTCACTTGCTGGAGCATCGGGACGATAACTCTGCGGACGCAGTTTTCATCCACATTATTGCGAACAATTTTGTGGATGGCCTCATGCAGATTATGTACCACTACAAGGGAAAGGAATGGGCAATTATGATTTTACATAAGTTGTCCAAAATGTATTTGTCTGGAATCGGCCTTTAGGCCGGTTCCTTTTTTTATTGAACAATACTGAATTTGTGTTCAAGATTAAAGGAGGAACAGTCTATGATGGCTCGACTAATCAAACTGTATTTCAGAAACAAAACGAACACATCTGACGCCGCCGCAAAACGGGCCTATGCGTCTTTGTCAAGCATTGCGGGTATCATCCTGAACTTGCTCCTGTGTACGGCCAAAATTGTGACCGGGCTTTTCAGTCACTCGGTTGCCATATCAGCGGACGGATTTAACAATCTGTCGGATGCAGGAATTTCCCTTATGACACTTTTAGGATTTCAGATCGCACGATATGGCCGGGGGAATACCCACCCATTCGGTCATGGACGGTTTGAGTGGATTATGGGGATTTTTGCGTCCCTTGCTGTGGTGCTGATGGGAGACCAGCTAATCCATACTTCTCTCCAATCCATCCTCCATCCTCAAACGCCGCTATTCAGCGTAGCAACCGTAATCGTCCTGGGGCTGTCCATCCTGGTAAAAGGCTATATGTATTTTTACAACCAGCAGTTTGCAAAGGTTACAAATTCTGAAACGCTGAAAGCAACTGCCACGGACTGTATCAGCGATGCCGCTGCTACGGGAGCAGTCTTGTCCTCAACGGTAATTAGCCGTATGACAGGCTGGCAGATTGACGGCTACTGTGGCGTATTGGTATCTGCCTTTATTGTGATTGCGGGGACAAAAAGCCTTTGGGAAGTGCTGGGGCGGGTCATGGGCCAAGGCACCGACCAGAGTATCATTGACGATGTTCTGCGGGCTGTTGAAACATACCCGGAAATTGCGGCAGTACGGAATCTGATGGTGCATGATTATGGGTTCGGCTATTTTGTGATCTCCCTGCGAATTGAGGGGTACAGAAAAGACAGCGAACAGATTTACAACGCAATTCACGAAATATCCTGCGCCTTATACCAGCAGTTTCATTGTGACTGTTTCATCCAAGTGGACTATCTCATAGATGACGATGGGTTGACGGCATATTTGCGGGATAAAGTCAAATTTGTTCTACAAAAGTACAACGGCAAGGTCAGCATAGACCATTTCCGGCTGATTGAAAGCGGCGGCTATACCACGATTTCACTTGATCTTCTCTATCCTGCTGAGCTGCAAAAAAGCGAGGAAGTCATTTGTCGGGAGATTGAAATGGAATTAGAGAGCGAAAATCCTCAATACCGTACAATCATCAAAAGTATTCTTCGGCGGGAGCGATATGGTTCCCACCGTCGAAATAAATCCAAAAATTAGGAGGACAACAAATGAACCAGCAAAGCAACAACCGAATCAGCATCATGCGGGACGAGCCGGTAGCGGCCTCGTTGATGAAGTTAGGCATACCGACCATGATCGGTATGCTGATCTCCGCACTCTACAACGCCATCGACGCCTATTTTGTGAGCGGCCTGGGCATGAGCCAGATGGGGGCGGTGTCTGTTGTATTTCCCATCGTACAGATCGTTATTGGCTTGGGGATGATGTTTGGGGCCGGAGCATCGTCCTATATCTCCCGGTTACTTGGAAAGGGAGATAACGCAGAAGCCAATCGAACCGCCTCCACCGCTCTTTTTGCCAGCATTTTTGTAGGAGCGGTCATTATCGCAGGGATTATGGTATTCCTCGACCCTGTGCTGATGTCGCTGGGGGCAACTGATACGATTTTGCCTTATGCGAGAGCCTACGCCCAAATCTATGTGACTGGCTCCATCATCAATGTGTTTACCGTCACAATGAACAACCTTCTGACGGCGCAGGGTGCTACCCGGTTCACCATGATCTCTATGCTCACCGGCAGTATCATCAACATCATTTTAGACCCGATTATGATTTACGCCCTGGATTGGGGCATTGAGGGCGCGGCTATCGCCACGGTGATTTCGCTGGGCGTCAACATGGCCCTTTATATTGGGTACATAGCAACAAAGCAAGGTGTTCTACGGCTGTCGCTGCGGAATATCCGTCTTTCACCCCAGCTTTTGGGCGAGATTTTGAAAATCGGTATTCCTGTGCTTCTGTTCCAGCTTCTTGCCAGCGCGTCTATGGGACTTACCAACAGCGCGGCAAAGCCCTATGGGGACTATGCTGTGGCGGCGATGGGGGCTGTAATCCGTATTATGACCGTCGGGACTTACATCGTCTTTGGCTTCTTGAAAGGTTTCCAGCCGTTTGCCGGATATAACTACGGCGCAAAGCAATTTGACCGGCTGAAAAAGGCCATCTGCCTTTGCCTGATTTGGTCTACAACATTCGGCATGATCGCGGCTATCGTACTCTTTGCCTTTGCAGAACCAATCGTATCCATTTTTGGAACCGATGCAGAAATGGTAAGTTTGGCAGGCAAGGCCCTCCGGCTGAACGCAGTTCTGTTTATCACCTTTGGTTTTCAGATGGTATATGCAAGCCTTTATCTCTCCATCGGAAAAAGTCTGGTGGGTGGACTGTTGAGTTTGAGCCGACAGGGAATTTTCTTCCTGCCGCTGATCTACATACTGCCTCGGCTGTTCCAGTTGTCCGGGGTCATTTGGGTTCAACCAGCAGCCGACTTGCTGACAACCGCAGTTACCTTCATTTTTGCAATCAAAATCAATCGTGCTTTAACCGTAGAAACATCTGCATATCCACAAGGGGGTGAACCAACCTGACATTAGGTAAATCCTCGGAGGACTATTTAGAGGCCATTTTGATGCTTCACCAGAAAAGGGGAGGCATCAGATCGGTTGACCTTGCCGGATATATGGGATATTCAAAACCAAGTGTCAGCCATGCGGTAAAGAACCTGCGGACTGGCGGATTTCTGGTCATAGATGAAAACAGCTGTCTTTGTTTGACCGATAAAGGACGAACAGTTGCTGAAAAGATTTATGAACGCCGCCAATTTTTCATGGAGCAGCTAATCGCTGCTGGTATCGATCAGGAAACAGCAGAGCAAGACGCCCACCAGATAGAACACGCAATCAGCGACCTGTCATTTCAAAAGCTGAAAGAAAAAGCACAGCAGACCGATTAGCGCATATCAGTTTTGCTGTTACAGAACTTGCCTGCCCCCAACGGGGAAAGAAAAAAACCGTTGGTCGAGGCAGCTGATTTCCTGCGCCCAATTTACATGATGCCAAATCGGACGGCGGTTTTCGGAGATGAAAGCCGCCGTCCGATTGTTTGTGGAACTGGCGGCTGATAGGAGGCAGCCGCCATGAGGTATATAACCATTCGATCATACCAGATAGAAGCCGCACCGTCAAAAAAAGCCAAGCCATCGCCGAGGAATATTCCATCCATGAGTATGAACTGTCCAATCATCTAAATAGCTGTTTCAATTCCAATGCACCTGTCTGCATCTTTCAGACAGGTGCATTTCTGTTGCTTAGTCGCGGCATCGTACTCCGGTGCCGCTCCCCGCCCCCTGTTCAGATTCCGCAAAACCCAAATCTGAACAGGAGGATAACACGATGGAGATCACCATCAAGATCAATGGACGCATGACGGTTGTTGAAGTCAGCGCCGAGGTTGCGGAGGTTATGGACGCAGAACGGCGCAAGGCCGAGAACCTTTCCCATGAACAACGGCGGCATTGGGACGGACGTGAATTTGACGAGTACATAGTCGCTGCCGAGGGCCTTATGCCCTGCCAGTATACCCCGGAGGAATTGGCCTGCCAGCAGGAAACGCTGGACGAGATTTTCAGCGTCCTGGACACCTGCACCCCCGTCCAGCGGGAGCGGTTTTTGCTTTATGCGTTGTACGGTTACAGTTACGCCGAGATCGGTATGCTGTGCAGATGCTCCAAGGTTTCAGCTTTTGAAAGCATAGAGGCTGTCCGAAAAAAATTCTTGAAATACTTTGAAAACCACCCTAACGATTGGCTCCTTTAGTGGCTTACCCAGTGAGGGGCATTTGCTCCATCACCGCCAGAGGACAAGCACCCACTTGTCCTCTGGCAGAAAGGAGGTCTACCCCATCATGGATAAGGAAAAATCCTTGTTGCAGCAGAAAGCCGAAGCAGAAAAGAAAGCCCGCCAATACGAGAACCAGGTAAAGATTTTGCTGAACAAGCAGAGGGACGCAGAGCGCCATGCCCGGAATCATCGCCTGATCGTGCATGGTGCAATTATGGAGGGTGTGTTCCCCTGCACCACCAGCATGGAGGGCGAAGCAATCAAGGCGTTTCTGATTGCCCTTTCCCGCCTGCCGGGAGCATCGGAGGCAGCGGATTTGGCACAGAAAACCAGTGCCGCAAACTAGAGTCCGTTTCTTACGGCGCACTTATACACCGTTGCCAGTGCCGTGCGCCCTGCCGGGGGCTGTTGCGTCCTGCGGACGCGATGGGGAAGTACCTTCCCCAAACCCCTTGTGCGCCAGAGAAAACAGAACATCCGCTTTGCGTCTATTCTGCTTTCTCTGGCCTTTATCCCTCTGACCGAAAGGAGGCCGATCACATAGCAATCTTTCACTGTCCCATTCAAATCATCAAGCGGAGTGTAGGCCGTTCGGCTGTCGCTGCTGCCGCCTACCGGAGCGGCGAGAAGCTGACAAATGAGTGGGACGGCAAGACCCATGATTACACGCATAAGCCCGGTGTTGTCCATACGGAAATCATGCTCCCAGCCCATGCCCCGCCGGAGTTTCAAGATCGTTCCACGCTTTGGAACTCCGTAGAGGAAATCGAGAAATCCAGCGATGCCCAGCTTGCCCGCGAAATCGAAGTTGCCCTTCCCGTGGAACTGTCCAGGGCGGAGCAGCTGGCACTTGTTCGGGCTTTCGTCAAGGACAATTTTGTAGCAGAGGGAATGTGTGCCGACTTCGCGCTCCATGACAAGGGGGACGGCAACCCTCACGCTCACATCATGCTCACCATTCGCCCGCTGAAACCGGATGGACGCTGGGGGCCGAAGTGCCGGAAAGTTTACGATCTGGACAGCCAGGGCAACCGCATCCCAAATGGCAAAGGCGGCTGGAAGAATCACCGGGAGGACACCACCGATTGGAACAATCGGGAGAACGCCGAGAAGTGGCGGGCGGCGTGGGCCGCTTACGCCAATCGTGCGTTGGAGGCCGCTGGCAGGCCGGAGCGCATCGACCACCGCAGCTATGAGCGGCAGGGCATTGAGAAAATCCCCTCCGTCCACATGGGGCCTGCCGCCAGTCAGATGGAGCGGCGGGG
>OFFB01001928.1_pt1 | contig 10730 bp, 10 predicted proteins | sample 1521281 | NCBI WGS metagenome assembly OFFB01 (sample SAMEA3504109, study PRJEB24116) | mouse gut metagenome | biome: mouse gut; feature: mouse-associated habitat; material: faeces | place: Denmark | collected 2011
AATAATCACGGGCTATTTCACGGGAGTTTGGGTGTTAATAAAGGACACCAGGAGGATCGTCTTTTGTCACGTCAAGAGGTTCTCCATTAAGAATCGCATCGATTAACGCTTTTCTTTCTGCTTCATTTTGCGGGTAGTAAGGACCAAACCCGTGTAGTATCGGCTCGAACTTAAACAGCCTTTCGTGAATGTAATAAAGCTCTTCATCAGACAACTGGTTAAGAGCTTCCCTATTCAGTTTCTTTTTAAAGTCCTTCACTTTTCCGGGGTGGAAAGGTTTTTCGACAATAAAGCTCTTTATTGCGTTTCTTTCGAGCAATCTCCTAAATTTTTTAAACTCTTTGTGGGCACGCACCGGAGCCTCTTTTTTCGGTTCGAAATCATCGCTTTCATCGAACCAATCGGAAGGAAAACTCTTCGGCACGTCTTCATAGCACACTTCTGATTCGGGTGTTAATCCAGTTGAATGACGTCGACGCACTTCAGCGCCAAATTTCCGCGTTTTTTCTGTAAGTTTCTTTCTTAGCTTTGTCATCTAACGCCTTCAAACTTTCCTACTGTTTTCTGCCATAGTTCAAGTAGACAATAAGAGGAAAAAGGATCAGGCCTGAGGCAACAATCACTGCCTGGTAGCCGAACCAACCAGACAGTGCTCCGGCCGCAAACGGTCCCAACGCCATACCGGCATGACCTGTCAGAAAGTTAAACCCGAACACTTCGCCTTTCTTATCAGGCGGACATTCCGTCGAGATGATCGAATTGACTAAAGGAATCAGACCGGCAATCGCAAATCCGGCGATGAATCTCCAAACACCGAATTCAAACGGAGTTCGTCCCAAGACTTGAGCGGAGATTAAAAGACCGGCGAAGAACAAAGAGCACGAAAGTACCTTTAAGAATCCAAACCTCTGCCCAGCCGCTCCGAGAATCGGAGATGCAATCATGATCGAAATCGCGCATACGGAAAATATCGTCCCGGAAAGCATCATGATGTTGTCCATGCTTCCTTGAAGCTGGGCAATGTAGAGCGGCAGGATTGGCTGAGCTGAGAACAAAGACGCGTGAATCACCGCACACGCAATCAGCATCTTGAAAATCGCAGGCTGTCGAAGGACACTCCAGTCAAACCAGTTTCTTGACGTGGCTTTGATCGTTCTCGGTTTCTCTTTAATGCAAAAGCCGATCAAGAGAGAAATAAGCCCTAGTGCAATTGACGCAACAAAGAAAGACTCGCGCATTCCGAAGTAATCCGCCAACACGCCGCCAACGAACGGCCCAATGACAGCTCCGACAGTCATGCCTCCCTGCATCAATCCCATAGAGAGGCCTGTTTTACGGGCGGGAATTGAGGCGGCTAACAAAGCCAACAAAGCAGGATATAGACCGGCACACAAACCTTGGAAAAACCGAGCGGCAAACAACTGCATCGGAGTCTGAACAATGCCACACAATGCGTAGCTAATCGTCAAACCAATCGAAGCTCTTAACGCCATGAGTTTGCGGCTTTTGCGGTCTGCCAATACACCCCAAACGGGTCCGAGCAGTCCGCTTACAAAGAAAGTCACAGCAAAGACTGCGCCTGACCACATGTCGACTTCTGAAGCCTTGGTTCCGAGTTCAGAGGATAGATACACCGGCAAAAACGGCGTAATCATCGTGAACGACATATCCATCAGAAACGCGCTGGCGACTAAGATCGTAAGCGTAACAACCCACGGCACGAGAACCCCTCCTTCTCTTGGCATCTTTAAAGATTATGCGCTCGAAATGGGCGATTTTTAAATTTTTCCGAGAATCGAAAAATTCCTCCGTTATAAATCGGAGAAATAAATATGTAATGGCAGAATAGTTGAAATATCTTTACTTTAGGTTCTATCTGATGAAACTTATCGCAAAACTTGCTGCATCCTTAGCCGTTCTTGGCCTTTCTTTTAATGTTCTTGCTGCAGAACTGAACGTTTACGCCTCCATGCCTGAGAAATACGCCTCTCAGGTCCTTGAACAGTTCACCAAGGAAACAGGTATCAAAGTCAACTTCCTCAGACTTTCTTCCGGCGAAGTTCTCTCCCGCCTCCAGGCAGAAAAAAGTAATCCGCAAGTCGATGTTCTTCTGGGAGGCCCGGCTGATTATCTTGAAGTTGCTAAGAACGAGGGGCTGACAGCACCCTATAAACCTAAAGGCTCCGATTTCATACCGGCAGAATTTAAGGATCCTCAAAATTATTGGACAGGCATCGGAATCATGCCGCTTACCTTCATTACGAATAACAACTTTCTTAAAAAGAACAACCTCAAGGCTCCGACTTCCTGGCAAGATTTCCTGAAGTCTGAATACAAAGAAGGTCTAATTCTGGCCGATGCCCGGACCTCCGGCACTGCAACAGAACGCCTCTTCTCTTTAGAAAGAGTATTCGGCCGCCAAGGCAGTATCGACTTCCAGAAAAAACTTCACAAGAACGTTCAGATGTACACCAAGAGCGGCGCTTGGCCTGCCTTGCGTGTCGGTGACGGTCTCGCGGCTGCTGCCATGGTTTACTTGCCTGACGCACTCGACATTGTCCAGCTCGGATATCCGGTCACGATTTCTTATCCGAAAGAAGGCGTTACCTTCGGCATCGAAGTTGTATCTCTTGTAAAAGGTGCTAAACATCCGAAAGAGGCAAAGGAATTTTTAGACTGGGCGACTTCTCCTAAGCTTGCCGAATTTCTTATCAAAAATAAGATTAGGTATGTTCCGACACGCACCGACGTCAAAGTTGACGATCCCGTGCTGGATTTAAAGAATATCCATATGCTCAGCGTTCCGTTGTCTGAAAAAGGCCGTTTGCGCGAACAGCTTACAAAAGACTGGATTGATCAGGTCTTACAAGCCAAATAAGAAGCTCCTTAATTTAGAACATCGGCGGCTTCCTTCTCTGTAGGAGTAAACGAAGCCGCCTTCAATTTAACATTAGGCATCATCGATGAAAGTAATCGGTCTGACGGGCGGAATTGGATCCGGTAAAACGACGGTTTCTGACTTATTTGAAGAACTAGGGATCGAGGTTGTAGATGCGGATGTCGTCTCTCGGCAATTAACTGCCGTGAACGGCGGCGCTATGCCGGAAATCGTTAAACACTTCAGGCCTGAAGCAGCCTCTCCCGACGGCTCCATGAATCGAAAGTTCATTAGAGAGTTGGTGTTTTCCGATCCTTCTGCCAAAACGGCCCTGGAAAATATTCTTCATCCCTTAATTCGCAAAGAATGTCAGCGTCAACTAGACGCTTCAAAGTCACCATATACGATCTTGAGCGTCCCGCTTCTCATTGAAAGTCCCTTTTGGCGCTCTTCAATCGACCGATTGCTTGTCGTTGAAGCGCCGGAAGCGCTAAGAATCGAGAGGGTCGTTCAAAGAAGCCATCTAACGCCTGAAGCTGTGAAAAAGATTATCTCAACCCAGGCGACGACTGCTCAAAGACTGGATGCAGCAGATGACGTCATTGAAAATGTCGGTACCCGCGAGATGCTGAAAGCTTCTGTCCTCAAGCTTCATTCGGTGTACCTCTCCCTAACAACTGGGGAAGACTAGAGTTCTCTTTCAGTAAGTTGTATGAAATTCACTGTCTCGCAGTGAGAGATACAACAGCTTATTTTCTTAGTCTTAACCTTCTCATTGTGTACAATCGTATAGGAGAATCCCCTGATGTTTTTGCGTTATTTCTGAGAGATTTTTCGATAGCCGAACGCCTTCGGCGGTAATCATTTCCATTACCGACCGTTAAGGGGAAAATATAAAATTATTCTAGGACTGCGAGAGATTGGAATGACCGAAACCTTATTACGATATGAGTTTCCCTCCAACGAAAAACTTCGTACTTTTTTGAGACTGGCTGACCTTTTTAAACAGCTGACATGGTTCGCTCAGCAGGAAAATTCAAATGATCACCGGGCTGCCATCATTAAGTACTTTGAGATTCAAGAGGTTACGACTCGTGGAGATCAAAAGAACGACCTCCTGCACGAACTCGCTCGCTTCCGCTTCTGCTTAGAACCTCTCGCAAATAACGACAATGTGGACCAGGAGTCTTTGAAAGAAACCTTGGATAAGCTCCAGGTCAGCAGATCCGAATTAAGCTGCGTGGGTGTCAGAATCTCTCATCTCTCCAGCCAAAACGAATTCCTTAAAACAGTCGGACAGCGTTCAGGCATTCCTGCCGGAACTTGTGAATTTGACGTTCCTGTTTACCACCATTGGCTTCACCTTCCGGCTGAAGAACGCAAGCACTATCTCAATGAGTGGATCAAGCCCCTGCTGCCCTACAGCAACGCCATCGACTTAATTTTGAATCTGCTGCGCGGCACCGCTGAGTTAAATGACGTGGAAGCCGTCAAGGGCTCCTACCAGAAAGACCTTCAGGGCAAAACATTTACACTTCTTCAGGTGTTTGTTGATCCGAAACTGAATATGATTCCGAAGATCTCTGCGAACCGTTATCTTCTTTCGGTTCGCTTCTCCGGCGCCAATTTCGGCAGCGGTCCGATCGCAGAAATACCCGAGGTGATGCCTTTCCGCCTCGGTTTATGCAACATGTAGTAAAAATGGCAATTAAAGTTAAATGCCCGACCTGCGGGCGTGAATGTGAATATTCAGACAAGAATCCCTATCGTCCTTTCTGCTGCGAACGCTGCCGCTTAATTGATCTTGGCGCGTGGGCAGAAGGAAAGTACTCCATCAAAGATAAACCGATGGAAGGCGACGACGATCTTGATATTTCTGCCGATGCGCTCGCTACCGGCAAAATCGCCGCACACAAAGCCGACTTGGAAAAGTAGGACTACTTTCTCGCTGTTACTTGCGCTAATACCGGTTCCGTCGCCGGCAAAATTGGATGCGGTAAATCTTCTAACGTGCAGAATCGATACGTCTGTCCTTCGAGACATTTCAGCTCTTCGGGTTTCAGGCGGCAATGCAAGAAATGCAAATACACAGTGGCGTGCGGATAAGTAAACACAGTTGAATAAACCTCTCGACAGTCAGTTACTTGGACGCCGAGTTCTTCTTTCATTTCACGGACCAGCGCTTCCTCAAGAGTTTCTCCGGCTTCGACTTTGCCGCCCGGAAACTCCCAGTATCCTGCATAGACTTTGCCTTCGGGACGAGAAGTCATCAGAAAGCGCCCGTCCTTATCGAAAGCGACGGCGACAACCACTTCGGTCGGTTTAGTTGTCATGCCCTGCCTCCAGATGCGTTCTTCCGGCCCAGTCTCGGGCAAACTGATAAGCCACACGACCTGAACGAGAACCGCGCTGCAGCGCAAACTGTAAGGCTTCCGTCTGCCATCTGTCGGAGATTTCTCCGCCGAAATGCTTTGTCCAGCCTTCGGCGACCGCTAAGTATTCTTTCTGTGAGAACGGGTAGAAACTCAGCCAGAGACCGAAGCGCTCGGATAGCGACATTTTCTCTTCGATTGTTTCTGCCGGATGAAGCTCGCCGTCTTCGTCCATGCTGCTTGCAAGGTTGTCCTGCATTTTCTCAGGCATTAAATGACGGCGATTAGAGGTCGCATAAACCAGTAAATTGTCTCCGGTCGATGCAACGGATCCGTCCAAAATCGCCTTCAGCGCTTTATAGCCGCCTTCTCCGAACTCAAAGGAAAGGTCATCACAAAAGACAATAAACTTCTCCGGACGATCTGCAATACGCTGAGCGATATCGATCAGGTCCTTTAAATCTTCTTTATCGACTTCGATGAGACGCAGTCCCTGATCAGCAAACTTCTTCAAACAGGCACGGATCAGAGAAGATTTTCCGGTGCCTCGCGCGCCCGTTAAAAGAACATTGTTTGCGGGCAGACCTCGAACAAACTGCTCCGTATTTCTGAGCAACGCGGCTTTCTGCTGATCCGCATTCTTAATCGAATCCGGATCTACGAGTGCGACTCGATGAATCGGCTCGAACACGCCGTAGGACATGCCCAAGTATTGTTTCCGGCGCCAGCGAAAAGCTGTTGCACTCCAATCTACTTCATCCTCGGTCTTGGGAAGAAGAATTTCCAGTCGATCGAGAAGACGTTCCAGTTTTTGTTCGAGTTTTGCGTCTGCCATCTCTTAATTTAGCTTCTGTAATCTGCGTTGATCGAAACGTAATCGTGAGAAAGGTCTGTCGTCCAAACAGTTTCACAGGCATCCCCGCGGCCCAGGCTGATGCGAACCGTAATTTCGTCTTGACTCATCACGGCAACGCCCTGCTCTTCCATATATTCAGGCGCACGGCCTCCGTTCTTAGCGACTAGAACATCATCAAGCCACAGAGAAACTTTCGTTGCATCCAAATCCGGAATCTTGGAATTGCCGACCGCGGCCAAAATTCTGCCGAGGTTAGGGTCGGAAGCAAAGAATGCTGTCTTAACCAACGGAGAATGAGCAACGGCGTAAGCGACCTTAAGAGCTTCGGCTTCGTTCTTCGCATCTTCTACCGTAATCGTGATGAACTTGGTTGCGCCCTCTCCGTCGCGAACCATTGCTTGAGAGAGCTTTTGGCCGACTTCGATCAGAGAATCAAGCAAATCATCAAAGCGCGGGTCGTCCATGCTTTCGATCGGACGAGCATTGCTGCATCCGGTAGAAATCAAAACGAAGGAGTCGTTCGTGGACGTATCGCCGTCGACGGTAATGCGGTTATAGGAAGCGTCGGCAACCATCTTAACGACTTTTCCGATCAAGTCCTGACCGATCGCAACATCAGTCGCAATGAAGCCCAGCATCGTAGCCATGTGCGGCTCGATCATGCCCGATCCTTTGCTGATACCGGTGATCGTGATTTCCTCGTCATCCAGCATGACACGCTGAGAAACGCATTTAGGAACCGTGTCCGTCGTCATAATCGCTTCGGCGGCCGCAATCCAGTTTGTTCTGGATAAATGCTTCGCAGCTTCCTCCACGCCTTTAAGCAGGCGGTTCATGGGGAGCGGTTCCATGATGACACCGGTTGAGAACGGCAGAACCTGCATCGGAGAGCAGTCAAAGATATCCGCGACCTTTCTGCAGGTTTCCTGAGCGTCTTGAAGACCCTGTTCGCCGGTACCGGCGTTGGCAATTCCAGTGTTGACGACTAATGCTCTGATGTTATTCGTTTCAGCTAAGTGAGCCCTGCAAACCTGAACAGGCGCAGCCGCGAAGCGGTTAGAAGTAAAAACTCCTGCAACACGGGAACCCAATGCCAACTCAACCACCAAAACGTCATTGCGGTTGGGTTTACGGATATTGGCTGCCGCAACGCCGAGGACAACTCCGGGAACCGAGTAAATCTCAGACGGTTCGGGCGGGAAGAGATTGACTGCCATATTGCTTTTCCTTTTTTCTCGAAAATTTTTTGATCTAATTTTTCGATTTTAGAGCACGAATGTCGGCCAAAAGAAAACGGCTCAAGGTGTTTTCACCGAGAGCCGTCTTTCCGTTAATTCAGATTAACGAAGCTTGCCGTGGCAGTCCTTGAATTTCTTGCCGCTGCCGCAGGGGCACGGATCATTGCGTCCGACATGCGCAAACGGATCTTCTTCCTGAGGAAGGGCTTCTTGCTGAGCGGGGGCCTGAGCTTCTTGCTGAGCCGCTGCGACTTCTTCAGGTTCCGGCTGGCGAATCTGAACATTCATCAGAACACGGGTGACGTCGGCACCGACCGTTTCAAGCAGGTTGGCAAACAGTTCGAAAGCTTCGCGCTTGTATTCCTGCTTCGGCTGTTTCTGAGCATAGCCGCGGAGATAGATGCCCTGACGGAGCATATCGAGCTGGCTGAGGTGCTCTCTCCAGCGCTGATCCAGGAACTGAAGCAGAACGTTGCGTTCAAACTGTGCAAAGGCTTCGTGACCGACCAAAGCGACTTTTTCGTCGTAAACCTTATTGGTGGCCGCAAGAAGCATATCCAGAAGTTCCTGATCGTCGGAGCTTTCGGATTTTTCCAGCGTAGCCTTGAGCGGAACATCCAGATTCCACTGTTCTTTCAGCTCTTTTTCTAAGCCTTCAAGATCCCACTGCTCTTCGACGGTATCTGCCGGAACATAGTGGCGGAACAGGCTGGTGAAGTATCCGTCGCGAAGTTCCTTCACAGGGCCGGACACATCTTTGTTTTCTAGGATTTCGTTACGCAGAGCGTAGATTTCCTTTCGCTGATCGTTTGCCACGTCATCGTATTCAAGCAGCTGCTTACGAATATCGAAGTTGCGGGATTCGACTTTACGCTGAGCGGTTTCAATGGAGCGGGAAACAATACCTGCTTCAATAGCTTCACCTTCAGGCAGACGCAGCTTGTTCATCAAAGCCTGCATCTTTTCGCCGGCGAAGATTCTAAGCAGCGGATCTTCCATGGACAGATAGAAGCGAGAAGAACCCGGGTCACCCTGACGTCCGGAACGTCCGCGCAGCTGGTTGTCGATACGGCGAGATTCGTGACGCTCGGAACCGATAATTCTCAAGCCGCCGAGCTCCACAACGCGGTCGTGGTCAACCTGCCACTTCGCTTTGATTTCTTCTTTCTGAGTCTTCTTCTGTTCGTCAGAAAGGGTTTCGTCGTTGTCGATCTGCTCGAGAGCTTTGCTGATACCGCCGCCTAAGACGATGTCGGTACCGCGGCCTGCCATGTTGGTCGCAATGGTGACCATGCCGGAACGGCCGGCTTCCATAACGATCTGAGCTTCTCTTTCATGCTGCTTAGCGTTCAGCACGTTGTGCGGAATGCCTGCTTTCGTCAGCATGTCACTGATAAGTTCGGAGTTTTCGATCGAGGTCGTACCGACAAGAACCGGCTGACCGCGGCCGTAGCACTCTTTAACGTCATCAACGATGGCTTTGTATTTTTCTTTCGCGGTGCGATAGACCTTATCCTGCTGGTCATCACGAATCATCATGCGATGTGTCGGGATGACAACGGTTTCCAGGCCGTAAATTTCCTGGAATTCATAAGCTTCCGTATCGGCGGTACCGGTCATGCCGGAGAGCTTCTCGTACATACGGAAGTAGTTTTGGAAGGTAATAGAAGCGAAAGTCTGGTTTTCCTGCTGAATCTCAACGCCTTCTTTAGCTTCGACGGCCTGATGCAGACCATCGGACCAGCGGCGTCCTTTCATCAAGCGGCCGGTGAATTCGTCAACGATGATGACTTCGCCGTTCTGAACGACATAGTGCTGATCTTTAACGAACAGTGTGTGGGCGCGAAGTGCTGCATTCAGGTAGTGCAGTAGCATGATGTTCGACGGAGAGTAGAGGCTCTGGCCGGCGGGCAGCAGGCCCATATCGACCATGATTTTTTCAACTTTCTCGTGACCGGCTTCGGAAAGCTGGACAGTGTGCTGCTTTTCGTCAACCCAGTAGTCGCCTTCGCCCTTTTCCTGCTTCTGGCGCTCCAGCATGTCAGGGATCTTATCGATGGCAACGTAAATATCCGTGCTGCCTTCGGCAGGACCGGAAATAATCAGCGGGGTTCTGGCCTCGTCAATCAAAATGGAGTCAACTTCGTCCACGATCGCGAAGAACAGACCTCTCTGGCGGCGTGCGCCGGTCTCGTACTCCATGTTGTCGCGGAGGTAGTCGAAGCCGAATTCGTTGTTCGTACCGTAAGTAATATCGGCAGCATAAGCGGCCTGTTTCTGATCGTTCGGCTGATTGGAAAGAATCGTTCCGACAGTCATTCCGAGGAAGTTGTAAACCTTACCCATCCAAGCCGCGTCACGGCTTGCCAAGTAATCGTTTACCGTCACAACGTGCGCACCTTTGCCGGGCAATGCATTGAGGTAAACCGCCAAAGTTGCGGTCAAAGTTTTACCTTCACCGGTACGCATTTCAGCGATCTTGCCGTCGTTTAAGACCATACCGCCGATTAACTGCACGTCAAAGTGACGCATTCCGAGAACGCGGAAACTTGCCTCACGCACAACGGCGAATGCTTCCGGCAGGAGAGAGTCCAAAGAAGCGCCGTCGGCTAAACGCTGACGGAATTCAGCCGTTTTGGCTTTGAGCTGTTCATCGCTCAATGCCTTCATTTCGGGCTCAAGTTTATTAATCACTGCAACTTTGCGGCGGTACTGCTTAATCAGTCGGTCGTTGCGACTACCAAAAATTTTTGTCAGGAAACTGGCCATTAATTCTTTCTCTTAATAAAAACGGAGGCACAACGCCTCCCATTGGCAGTTACACCTTGCCAATTTTGAAACTTACTGATTTTACAACACTAAACAGTTTTTGCCCGTCCTTTTACAAGTTAGATACAAAGCACACTTCTCATCTAACCCGATCACGTGAGGAATTGAATTCGCGGCTTCATTTTGCTAAGTTAGGTGCTGCCGCGTCTTATTTATTCTGGATCTGAAATGTACCCGCGATCTGCACAAAAACCGATCTCCAAAGTCCTTCAAAGAGGCTCTTTGGCCAAACACTTCGGATTCCTAAGATTAGCGAAACGCCTGGCTGCGGTGATTGATCCGGTCTGCCAAAGTTACAAACTCGGAGCCTCCGTCACGCCCGACTGTCTACGACTCTCTGTTCAGCAAGTTCGAATTAAAGACGAAAACCCGTACGATATCGATCCGGATGAAGATCCCCGCGATCTGATCAAAGAAGTGCTGCTCTTAGAAGTCGGCCTGCCTAATCCGCTTTTTGTGCGCCGCTTCACGATGTTCCAGCCGTCGGTAGAAAAGGCACTCGCTGAAAAAGGCTTCGGCGCTATGCAAGTCAAGGCCGTGATCGACAGAAGCGGGCT
>OFFB01001930.1_pt1 | contig 10728 bp, 8 predicted proteins | sample 1521281 | NCBI WGS metagenome assembly OFFB01 (sample SAMEA3504109, study PRJEB24116) | mouse gut metagenome | biome: mouse gut; feature: mouse-associated habitat; material: faeces | place: Denmark | collected 2011
CGGCGCAGAACGGCGGTTGGACAAAAACGTTCCCTATTCCAAGGAAGGGGCACAACCCGCAGGAAGCCTCCGGCTGACAGGCGTAAATGGCAGAACCCTGCAAAATGGGACAGATTACACGGTAAGTTATGCAAACCATAAAAAGACAGGCGCCGAGGCCGTGATGACCATTAAGGGAAAAGGCAACTACACAGGCAGAATCACGGTAAAGTATACCGTGGGGAAAGCTTCCCTTGTGGCAAACGAAAGGCTGGCGCAGAGCTGCACGCCGGTGGCATTTAACGCTGCAAAGGCGGACAGCTACCTGTACAAGCCGAAGTTCAAGCTGACGGATGGAAAGAAGGCACTGTCGGCAAAGACCGACTATAAGCAGCTGACAGACGAATCCTATATAAACTGTACACAGGACAAGGTAAGGGCATACCTGGATGCGTTGGAAAGCGGTTCGGTCACCGGAAGCGCGCTGGAAGAAATGAAGCCCTGCGTAATCATAGATGCCGCGGACAACGGCAGTTACACAGGCAGCACAAAGGTCTACCTGACCATTTACAGGACAAAACTGACGAAGAATGCGCTGGATGTAGAGGTTACCGGCGGCGACATCTATACCGGAAAACAGGTGACGCCGGCCGTGACGGTAAAGCTCAGAACAGATGGAAGGATACTGGCAGAGGGCAGGGATTACACGCTCTCCTATGGCGCCAATACAGCGGCAGGCAGGAACAAGGGCAGCGTGACAGTCACCGGAACCGGACTGTACGGCGGCAGCGTCACAGTGAAGTTCGACATTAAGAGCAAGGACATCAATAAAAGGTAGGAACCGGAGATAGCCCCTTTCTTTTGTTTTGACTAAGGAACTGTTAAGGATAAAAGACAGAAACGAATGTAAATTTCATATCGGGATAAAATAAGACCATGCGTCAGGGTAAAAACGGAGAACGTGAAAACGAATATCGTTTTTACCTGGGGCATGGTCTTTTACTGTTTCATAGGATATTGCAACAGCGAAAAGCATTGTAATACAGGAAAGGTTTTTTACATAAAAAGAGTAAGACATATCGGCACAATTGTCCAATAATTAGCTTTAATAAAGTAATAAGTGTATAACGACATAAAAGTATTATTGTGCATGTCGCACAAATATACGAAAGGCAGTTTGTCTGATTGTCTAAAATGTATAGACAAATCAATTATAGGATATTATTATCAATAAAATAAAGTGTAATAATTTATAAATAGTTTATAATTAAGTTACTTAACAAACGCTAAAAAGTTACTTAATAAAAAGTTATAACAAGAAGTAAAATATTTTAGAATTTACTTTAGGATTGTAAAAAGGGTTAGGGAAATGATGGAAGGAAAAAGAATAGCGGCATTGCTGCTTGCGGCGGCAGTCGCGGCACAGACGTCAGGGTGCGGAAATACATCTTCAGAACAGTCCGGCAAGGCTGAGAATCAAAGTGAGGGGAAACCCGCGGTTACGGTTGTGGGTACATATGAGGCTGAATCCGCACAGCTGAACGGAAAGGTGAAAGTCTCAGAATCTTCGGAAACAGGATACGTGTCGGGCTTTGAGGAGGAGACGGACAGCTGTACCTTTCAGGTTACAATTGAGACGGAGGGTTTTTATGACCTTAACTTTGTCAGTGCGGCGGAGGGCGGATACAAGGAAAACTATGTGCTTGTCGATGGAAACAGTGCCGGAACAATAGCGACAGAATCCGAGACGTTTGCAGATTCCGTGATGTCAAGGGTTTACCTGACGCAGGGCACACATGACATTGCTGTGTCAAAATACTGGGGGTGGATTAAACTGGATAAATTAGTAGTGCAGACATCGGAACCGATTGACGAGCGCATTTATCAGGTGTCTGCGGAGTCAACAAGAATGCGACAGACGAGACAAAGCGCCTGATGCGATATCTCGCAGATACTTACGGGAAAAATGTCCTGTCCGGCCAGTACTGCGACCAGGGGCAGTTCGGCAAGGAGATGGCTGTCATCAAAAAAGCCACGGGGAAATATCCGGCAGTGCTCGGACTTGACTTTATTGAATATTCACCCTCCCGCGCGGCAAACGGCAGTGAAAGCCATGCGACGGAGCATGCCATCCAATTCTGGGAAAACGGCGGCATCGTCACATTCTGCTGGCACTGGAATGCACCTGAAAAGTATTTGAAGGATATCTGGAAGGGATTTAACACGGATTCAGTCGACATCGACCTCGCAAAGATTATGAAAGGTGAGGACGAGGAGGGGTACAATCTCCTGATGGAAGATATTGATGCAATCGCGGCACAGCTTCTCGTTTTGCAGGAGGCAAAGGTTCCTGTGCTGTGGAGGCCGCTCCATGAGGCGTCGGGCGGCTGGTTCTGGTGGGGCGCAAGCGGTCCGGAAGCATACAAAAAGCTTTACATATTGTTGTACGACAAACTGACCAACGAATATGGATTGAACAATCTGATATGGGTGTGGAACGGGCAGGACAAGGAATGGTATCCGGGAGATGCGTATGTGGACATCATCGGAGAAGACATTTATCCGGGGGAACAGGTTTACGGTTCTCAGGTGAATAAATATCTTGAAGCAGTGCAGTACACGCCAAACACAAAAATGACAGTACTGTCAGAAAATAGCTGCGTTCCGGATCCGGAGCTTCTGGTGCGGGATGGCGCCATGTGGGGATTTTTCTGTACATGGGGCGGGGAGTTTGTCGCAAAGGACGCGTCGATTTATGCATTGAGTGAGCAATACACCGAGAAAGCGATGCTCAAAAAGGCATATGACAGCGAGCTTGTCATCACGCTCGATGAGCTGCCGGACTTAAAAACATATCCGTTAAATTGAGAAAGGGAAAATATGAAAGATCTTTTAACGTTTGAAGGTCCCGTGATGCAGTTTTTTCACAAGACAGGAGAGGTTATCATAGCAACGATGCTGTTTCTCCTGTTTTGCGTTCCTGTCATAACGGCGGGGGCTTCTGTCACTTCATTATACTATTCCATCATCAAGAGTGTCCGCAGGGAGCGCGGTTACGTTACATCAGAATTCATGCGTTCCCTGAAGCGGACACTCGGAAAAGGAATCATCCTGACGATGGGGATGTTTGTCTGGTTCACCATTCTGATACTTGGACGGACGCAGGCAGGCGGGCATATGGCGCTGGCATACAATGCCCTGATTGTCGTAAGCATCTTTGCCGCGGTATATATTTTTCCGGTTTTATCACGTTTTGAAATGAAGCTTGCAGGGATTATCAAGCTGTCCTTTGTGATGAGCATACGCTATATCTACTACACGGTACCGATTATCGCGGGGACGGTTCTGCTTGCATGGCTTCAGTACTATTATCTGCCAATGCCCTGTATTTTAGTGCTTCCGGGGGCATGGTGCTATGCAGTCACATTTATGATGGAGAGAGCGTTGCTGGGGTATATGCCGGCAAAAGAGGAAGCAGCAAAAAATGACCAGAGTGGCGGAACAGACACTTGGTACTATGAATAAGGAGGGCGAAAAAATGAGAGGTTCCAGACAGCTGAAAAAATGCGCAGCAGTTCTTTTGGCGGTCGCAGTGGGAGTGACGACAATGACAGTTCTTCCGCAGGCGCGTATGGAAGCGGACGCAATGACGGACAAGACGATGGATGAATATGACGAAATCGTGAGTATCTACTCCGTCGATTCTTCCGTTCCGGATTACAAGTCGTATGTGGCAAACCATAGTGCGGTATATCCGGATGCCCGCATCGAGGTCGAGGCGGCAGCGTATGTGCGGTACGAGGAGGAAAATGCGGCGGCAGAGCCGCAGGTGTTGTCTGACTACGAGGGAATGTCAGGGGACAGTGTCCTGACGAGTGAGAAGGCAATGATTGAGTATGAGGTTCAGGTTGCGCAGGAAGGGTTTTACAATCTTGCGATAGACTATTTCCCAGTGGAGGGGAAAAGCTCGGACATTGAGCGAAGCATCTTTGTGGACGGGGCGCTTCCTTATGGGGAGATGGCGCTTCTGACTTTCCACAGGATATGGAAGTATGACGTTGCACAGAAAACAGGTGAAAACGGTTCTGTGACGTATGCGTGGGAAAAGGATAATCAGGGAAATGACTGTAAACCGGGAATGGTGGAGGCGCCGGAATGGATGACGAGCTACTGCTACGACAGTGACGGCTATGTGACGTCACCCCTTTCCCTCTATCTGACAGAAGGGACACATACGATTTCCATACTTTCCTTAAAAGAGCCGATGCTGATTCGTAGACTGACTTTCGAAAAGGCGGCGTCCACAAAAAGCTATGCGGAGGTCAAGGCGGAACAGGACAAAAACGGCGCAAAGGCAACGACGGGACAGCTGATAAGCATTCAGGGAGAGGATGCGACAAAGTCTTCCTCACAGATGCTTTACCCGCAGCAGGATCAGTCTTCCCCTGCAGTCTCTCCGTCCAGCCATAAGGAGCTTCTGAACAATACGGTCGGCGGCAACTCGTGGAGACTTGTGGGACAGTGGATTGAGTGGGATTTCGACGTTGCAGAGACAGGATACTACAATATTTCACTCTATGACTGTCAGAATTTTGTGCGCGGTGTCTATGTGTCGCGCAGAATTATGATTGACGGAAAAGTTCCTTTTTCGGAGCTTGAGGATTATGGATTTACATACGGGCAGAGCTGGCGTGAGGACGTGATTGGAGACGGGCAGGGAAATCCGTATTCCTTCTATCTGGAACAGGGTCACCACACGATTCGCATGGAGGTGGTGCTTGGCGATTTCTCAAGTATTATCAGCGAGGTCGAGGACTGCGTGAAACAGCTCAACAACATCTACAGAAAGGTTATCAAGGTTACAGGTGTATCGCCGGACACATACCGCGACTATCAGATAGAAGCGACACTTCCGGAGCTGCACGGTGAGCTTGTTGCGGTGCGCGACCAGCTCGACGCATCCATCACGGCATTGCGGGGACTGACAGGGAAGAAGTCAGATAAGGAAACGGTGCTGCTCACAATGCGCGACCAGCTTGACGACCTGATAGCGGACGCGGAATATTTTGTCCGTGTTATCGGCGCATACAAGATTAATGTCCGCGCGTGCGGAAACTGGATTACGAGTGTCATCGCGCAGCCGCTTGCGGTTGACAGAATCAATATATACTCCGCGGATGTGGATGTGAAATACGAGAACACGTCATTCTGGTCAAAGCTGATATATGAAGTAAAGCGTCTTGTATTTTCATTTATCATTGACTATAACCAGATTGGAAATGTGGCGGAGGAAGGAACGGATGCACCGACGATTACGCTCTGGATTGGTTCGGGGCGCGATCAGGCAAACGTAATCAAGGCGATGATTGACGAGACATTTACCGGCAGCTATGGCGTCAATGTCAACGTGCAGCTTGTCGACATGTCCACGCTGCTGCGTGCGGAGCTTGCGGGAGAGGGGCCGGATGTGGCGATTCAGGTTGCAAACACGACGGGCATCGCCGGACAGGTGCTCAACACAGGAAATGACACGCCTGTCAATTATGGTATTCGAAACGCTGTGCTTGACTTGACACAGTTTGATGACTTGGATGAGGTTGCAAAGAGGTTTTCCGAGGCATCCCTGATACCGTTCCAGTTTGACGGTGCGACGTATGCTTTGCCGGAGACGACGACATTTCCGGTCATGTTTTACAGAAGGGATATTCTGGCGGAGCTTGGCTTGGCAGTTCCGGAGACGTGGGATGATGTGAAGGTTGCCATGACTATGCTTGCAAAGAACCAGATGGAGTTTGGCATGCTGCCGAGCGAGCAGACCTTTGCGATGCTGCTGTATCAAAACGGCGGGGAATATTACACGGAAAATGGCGACCGTTCGGCGCTGGACTCCGATGTGGCGGTCAATGTATTTAAGGATTACTGTGAATTTTATACCGACTATAAGCTCGACAAGGAGACAAGTGTGGAGGAGCGTTTCCGTACCGGGGAGTGTCCGATTATCATAGCCGATTACACGATTTATAACAACTTGGTCGTATCGGCGCCCGACATTGCGGGACTCTGGGACTTTGTTCCGGTGCCCGGCACTGTGAAGGAGGACGGAACCGTGGACAGAAGTACAGGGTGCACAGGGCTTGCCAGCATTATCATGGCGAACACGGAGTACCCGCAGGAATGCTGGGAGTTCCTAAAGTGGTGGACATCTGCGGATGTACAGACGCAGTACGGGCGTGAGATGGAAAGTTTGATGGGTTCCGCGGCGCGTGTGCCGACTGCGAATCTGGAAGCTTTTGGAAACATGCCGTGGCCTGTCGACGATTTCAGGGCGCTGGAGGAGGCGTTCGTGTGGGTGAAAGGCATTCCGCAGGTTCCGGGCGGATATTACTCATGGCGAAATGTCAACAATGCGTTTTACACCGTGACGACAGAGACAAACACGGCGTCGCCGCGGGAGGAACTGATGGATAAGGTTATTTATATTAACGCGGAGATTGATTATAAGCGGCAGGAGTTACATCTCCCGCTTGCCGCAAACTAGGAAAGGAGGGTTGGTTTATGGATACACAGATTTCCAAAGAGGCGTACGAGATTGCCGCAAAACAAAAAAAACTGGGTTATCAGATTAAGCGCAATAAGGCCTCCTACCTGATGATGGCGCCGTACTTTATCCTGTTTTTCCTGTTTACTGTGCTTCCGGTGGTCATTTCCATAGGTTTGAGTTTTACTTATTTCAACATGCTCGAGGCGCCGACCTTTGTCGGGTGGAAGAATTATATCAAGCTGTTTCTCGAGGATGACATTTTTCTGATTTCTTTGAAAAATACATTGATTTTCGCGGTCATTACGGGACCGGTCAGCTATATCCTGTGTCTGTTGTTTGCATGGATTATCAATGAGTTTAAAGGGAAAGTCAGGGCGTTTCTGACACTGATTTTTTATGCGCCGAGTATCTGCGGGAACGCGTACATGGTGTGGAACCTGATTTTGACCGGTGACCGGTACGGTTATCTGAATGGTATTTTGCTGAAGTTTGGCTTTATTGACGAGGCGATTCTCTGGATGAAGACGGAGAAGTATGTGCTTCCTGTCCTGATTGTGGTACAGCTGTGGCTGTCCCTTGGTACTGGTTTCCTTTCCTTTATTGCCGGTCTCCAGACCGTTGACAAGAGCTTATACGAGGCGGCGGCGCTTGACGGAATCAAGAACCGCTGGCAGGAGCTGTGGTATGTGACGCTTCCATCCATGAAGCCGCAGCTGATGTTCGGTGCTGTAATGCAGATTACGCAGTCTTTTGCGGTGGCGGATATTTCCATACAGCTTGCGGGAAACCCGTCCGTAAACTACGCCGGTGCGACCGTCGTGACGCACTTGCTTGACTACGGCTCTACCCGATTTGAGATGGGGTACGCGTCCGCGATTGCGACAGTGCTGTTTCTGCTCATGATTGGAACGAACAAGCTTGTGCAGAGAATCTTAAGGAGGGTTGGTGAATAATGGCTGATACAAAAAAGAAGTTAAAAAATCCATTCCGGAAAAGACCAAAAGAAAAACGGCTCAACCGCTCCGTGGCAGGAAACGGAATCCTGTTTTTCCTGATGGCGGTGTGCGGGGTATTTATGGCGCTTCCGCTGGTAATGATTATCAACAACTCCCTGAAGCCGCTCGATGAAATCTTCCAGTTCCCGCCCAAGATTTTTGTGCGGAACCCGACGCTGGAAAATTTCTCGGACTTGTTCGTGCTGATGAACAACTCATGGGTGCCGTTTTCCAGATACATATTGAACACAATTATTATTACCGGATTCGGCATGGTGGGACACGTCATCTGCGCCTCCCTTGCGGCGTATCCGCTGGCAAAGCACCACTTTCCGGGTAAGGGCATCCTGTTTAGCATGGTCGTGCTGTCAATGATGTTTTCGTGGACGGTTACACAGATTCCGCAGTACATCATTATCAGCTGGCTTGGCATTAACAACACCTATGCGGCGCTGATTCTTCCGGCATTTTCGTTTGGTATGGGACTTTACCTGATGAAACAGTTTATGGAGCAGCTGCCGGATTCCCTGATGGAGTCGGCAAGGCTCGACGGGGCGAGCGAGTGGAAAATTTTCTGGTCCATTGTGATGCCGAACGTAAAACCCGCATGGCTGACACTTGCAATTTTCCAGTTCCAGCAGATGTGGGGAAATACGGGCGGACTGTTCCTAAGAAACGAGGAGCTGAAGCCATTGCAGTATGCCTTGCAGCAGATTACAGCAGGCGGAACGGCGAGAGCCGGTGCGGCGGCAGCAGTGACATTCATTGTCGCGGCGGTGCCGATTATATTCTTCCTGATCTGCCAGAGCAACGTATTGGAGACAATGACAACCTCAGGTATGAAGGATTAGTGGGGGATGAAAATGAAGAGAATAAAAAGATTTGCTGCCTTTCTGATGGCAGCGGCAGTCACGGCGCTTGGCGTCGGCGCGTGCGTGCATGCGGAGGAGCTTCCGTATGATACGTATACATACACCTACTGGGAAGACATCGCGATTACGCCGGCGGCTTATGTGCCGAGCGGAAGTGCCAGCGGACTTTCGGTGGGGACGACAGACTTCGCGGAGCCGCAGGATTTATGTGTGGCGCCGGACGGGCTGGTCTATGTGGCAGACACAAAAAACAACAGAATTGTCGTACTAAGTGCGGATATGACGACACTTGTCCGCGTGATTGACAGCTTTGACAGGGACGGGAACGCCGACACTTTTCAGATGCCATACGGCGTGTGCGTGTCGGAGAAAAATCAGCTTTATGTTGCGGATTCCAACAACAAGCGCATTGTCGTGCTGACGCCGGAGGGGGAATTTTTGAAGATCATTGACAATCCCCAGTCGGAAATTCTCGAGGAAGGCTTTGATTTCGTGCCGCTCAAGGTTACGGTTGACTATGCGGATCGCGTGTATGTCATTGCAAAGAATGCCTTTGAAGGAATCTTGGTGTTTGAGAGTACGGGCGATTTTACAGGATATTTTGGCACGATTGACGTCAAGATTACACTCTGGGAAAAATTCTGGCGAAGACTTGCGAGCAAGGAGGAGCGCTCGAAGCAGCTTCTGTTCATACCGACAGAATTTACGGGCATTGACATAGACAGTGACGGCTTTGTGTATGCGTCCAACATTGACTCGGAGGGCGTGCAGGGTGTGCGCCGCCTGAATCCGAGGGGCGAGGATGTGATTCAGAAGGGTGAAAACGAAAATCTGGGCGGCGACTTGATTGTGGGGATGTTTGGAACGTATGCAGGGCCTTCTGAATTTACCGATGTGGTTTACCGCGGGCGCGGCATTTACTCCCTCCTTGACAGGAAGCGCGGACGAATCTTTACATATGACAAAGAGGGAAACCTTCTCTATATCTTTGGCGGCCTTGGCAGTCAGGAGGGAACGTTCAACACACCGGTCGCAATCGAGGCGGTCGGCGACATGATTATCGTTCTGGACGCCTACAGCGGGACGATTCTCAAGTTCGGAGAGACAGAGTACGGAGCACTTATCAATGACGCGGTCGGACTGCGCTATGACGGTGACGAGACAGAGGCGATTGCCAAGTGGCAGGGCGTCCTGAAGCTGAATGAGAACAACGAGCTTGCAAACAGTGGTATCGGCAAGGCGTACCTGACAGCGGGCGACAACAAAACCGCCATGAAATACTTGAAACTTGCGATGAACAGAAAGTATTATTCCATCGCCTGGAGACGCTACAGGAATGAGCTGATGGCGAAGAATATCGGTGTTGTGTTTACTGTGATCGGCATTGGCATTATCCTCACGCTGCTCTATAAGAAAGTGATAAGAAAGAAATTGGCGAAACAGAAAGGAGGGCTTGCCGGATGAACGAATTATTTTCTAAGGAAAAGTGGAAATACGCATTTTACACTGTGAGCCATCCGATGGACGCCTATTATGAAATCAGGCACCGTGGGCGCGGCAGCGTGCCGGTGGCAATTGTGCTTGTGGTTCTATTTTCGCTGAGTTTTTCAATCAACCGCATTTCGGCAAGCTTTATTGTGAATAATCTGAACCCGCTTGCCGTCAATGCGCTGACAGAGCTGTTTTCCGTGCTGCTGATGTATCTGCTGTTCTGCGTGGGCAACTGGTCGATTACCTGCCTGATGGAGGGCGAGGGGAGACTCAAGGATATCGCGATTGCAGCGGGGTATGCCCTGACACCGATGATTGTGTGCTTCAATATCGGCACTTTGTTCAGCCAGTATGTGACCCTTGACGAGGCGGGTTTTTACTATATGATTATTGCATTCGGTGTGGCGTACAGCCTGATTATGGCGCTGATGGGTATTATGCAGGTGCACAACTACACGCTGGGCAAGACACTGGTTACGATTTTCCTGACGTTTGTTGCCATGCTGATTATTATTTTCGTGGTATTGTTGTTTGTCGACCTGATTACACAGGTATACAGTTTCTTCTACAGCATTTATCAGGAACTGATATTTAGAATATAAGGAACTGTTAAGAAGTATGAATTTGTGGATGTAAGAAGAGAAAGGCAGGTTTGACATGGCAAAGAGTAAGAAAATTATAATAGCTGCCGTAACCCTTATACTGGCAGTGGCAGTCGTCTTCTTTGCGCGCTGGCTGATTCGTTATTATTTTTACAACGATTATCGGGAGTACCTATCGACCTACGAGTACGAGGAGGGAACCGAATTTCAGGCATTGCATGACAGCGGCGGGGAAGTTGCGGGGATGG